>Ga0247611_10000504_pt1 | contig 79562 bp, 57 predicted proteins | sample 177DNAGHGhighgp2_FD_192422 | JGI IMG/M metagenome (GOLD analysis project Ga0247611, IMG submission 192422) | Sheep rumen microbial communities from Palmerston North, Manawatu-Wanganui, New Zealand - 1770 DNA GHGhigh gp2 | ecosystem: Host-associated > Mammals > Digestive system > Stomach > Rumen... | reverse complement strand
TATTGGTATCTACAGCTATTGTAACTTCTTGTCCCGGTGTAAGATATCTTTGTAATACTTCTTGTGCTGTTTCTTCACCATTACCTTTAACGGTAATGCCTGCCATTTTGTAAACAGTGCCGCCTGACCTGAACTTACCATTACCAAGGACTTCTGATATCACAACGTTCTGATAGTTGATATCTTTAGCGTTAAAAGCAGACATTAAGAAGTTACTGCGAGATAAGTTTTCACCTGCAAGTTTGTAAGGATAGAAATCGTGCTTTTTACCTTGTTGTTGTGCACGCTTTTGGATATCTTTCATTTCCCGCAGAAGTTCAGGGTCAGTTACCGTCTTCTTTGCTATCTCACGCCATAGTCTATACTCAGGACTGTGAGGTGCGATATCAGCAAGAATCTTAAAACGGTCAAAAGATCCGTAAACTCCGTAAGCGTCAGGGTGCAGTTCGTTACCTTCTTCGTAACCTGCACCGGGTAATCTCATTTCACCTTTCGGAATAAGGGAAAATGCGTCTCCATATCTGAACCTTTCCGGTAACCAGTCAGGCATATTATTCATAAGTGGGTTAACTTTAGTTAAACGTTGATAGTTAGGAATAAAACGACGTCCTATTTCTGAGACGGCACCGCCAAAACCACCAAGATTAAGATCCCAAAATGTCCTTGTGAAGTTATACATATCAGAGGAATTGGCAATCTGTTTTTCGTTATGGACGCCAAAGCCTACAGCTTCAGATCCCATGTAACCGTAGATACCGCCTATAAGCCTTAAACTTGTACTTGCGTTACGAACAAACGACGCACCATTGCCTTGTGCCATAAGATCTGCTACTGCTTCAGGATCTTCAAGAAGTTGCATAGACATACTTGGATTAAAAGATCCAAGCTTTTCTGTGCTCGTAAATCCTTCGTTATCGTCAACAGCGTAAGGACTGTCTACGTGTTCTCTTGCAGCAGCTATAATTCCCTTGTTTATCTTAGCTACAGTATTATAAGGATCAAACTGTTTTGATATCTCAAGGATCGTTTGTTTTTCTTCTCTTGCTACAGGGCTGACTACAGAGCTGATAGCGATTTTTTCTAAGGGGTTAAACTCGTCACCTTTAATTTTGGATAAAGGTCTGTTATGGTAAATACCGAGATTTCCTTCTTCGTTAACTACAACGTCACCGTGTCTTACAAGGTAATCTGACGTACCAAACAAGGCTTGTCTTGCAAGCTCAGGAATAGTGTAACGTTCAGAGTGCGCCATTAAGTGTGCGTTAGCTTGGGGATCTTGTGAAAGTTCGTTAAAGCCGGCTATTACGTTTTGATCGTAGCCGCCGCCAAGTGCTCTTCCAAGATCGTGCGCAGTGTAAGATCCCATTGCACTGCCGCCTGCTGATCCGATACCGTATCCCCTGTCACCACTGCCGTAAATACCGTAAGTTCCTGATCTTACTGTAGCAAGACCACCACTGGTAGCTTGTACTGATATCACACTGGTGTCGGGAGTAGGTGCATTCCAAACGTTAAAGTCTACTGCGGTAACTTCTTTACCCTTGATAGACAAGTAATGTGTACTTGTAAAGTCACGAGCACGTTCTCTGATAGAGACGTTAGCATTGTGTAAAAGTGAAACGATATCGATACCGTGTCTTAACCTTAACGAGTGTTCTTCTCTTTCTGGTTTGATAAGACGCCCTATCGTAGGATTAAGGACAGCCCCCCAAGGTGTACCTTCAGTGAACATTGGGCCTGATATCGGATAAGGACGATCTTGCTTATGTTCACGTTCCATCCAGTAAGGATCAAGGACAGCAAACAAAGGTGATAGCGGATTGGTAGGTGTAGGTATTAAACTATGACTCCACTTGTCCCACATATTGTTGCCGTACAGTGACGCATCCTTATACGCGTGACTTGCACGTCTGACAATGTTAGGTTCCCAGTATTGAATTTCGCCGCCACGGGCTTCGGCTATGCCGCCCCATGTCCCAATTTTGTTATCCTAAAGGCTTTTTATCCTTTAGTTCTCACAGTTACTGTTTCTGTGAGTTCAGCATATCTTTTCACGCTAATATCTTTATCCGTTAAAGGTATTAGCGTGTCGCGGTCTCTTGGCAAAGTTATATCTTTTCATTTGCTATGCGTTGCCCCTGACTAATCTGAAATTAGCCTTCGGTTCTGATTACCATTTCAGGTTTCCAGCTTAATACCGCGATTTTTCATCTGCGTATTACTACGCAGCGTGGCCAACTGACCAAGCAGCTTTTCTTACGGGAACATAACCTTCTTCGTAATATTCCTTTCTTTCTTCGTAACCTTGGTAATCGTCTTTGTCACCCCAGTACTGCCATATGGGATTAACAGCCTTGGTTTGTTTAAGCCATTCGTCAAGACCCAGGTTTGATATCACCCTGCGTCCTGCTAAGTCAACGTTAGCGACACCACTTGTAAAAGCTTCCCAAAGACCTGTACCTGTAGCTCTTTTGGTAACGTCGTCAGACCAGTCAAGGTAAGTAGCGCCTACTGCTATAGGCAATACTCTTTTCAACATAAAAGCTGCTGCCAAGTCACCTGTACTTTTCATACTGTCTGACGAAAAACCTAAGCCTACTTTGTTAAGTTCGTCAGAAAGGCGTTTCATTGTAAAGAACGGTACAAAAGTCCACAGATTAGCTTGAGACATATCCTCTCGATTTGCAGTTAAACCGCCTATAACGTTAGATATCTCTTTCTTGATCAAGCTTGTGTCACGTTCCAAAATTGACTTGGCAAGACCTTTAACGATATCAAGGGGACCGGCAGCTCTGTTGACTACAACGTAATCATCAAGTTGTTCTACACCTGCTACTGCGTCAGCTGCTTCTTCTTCAAGCCATGATATCTCGTCACCCATAACGGTACGATAAGTATCTTGGAACTTTTTGGCAACGTCACTTGTACCACGCAACAGCTCATCAGTTCTGTTCATCCTTTGCATATAATCCAAGTACATGGCGTTATCTACAGCGGGTCTCTTGTTAACGCCCGTAAAGTGTTGCCATATGCTGAATTGTGCAAGTTTGTCTATCTCTTTAGCATTACGTTCTGACAGATCAACGCTCTGTAAAAGTTCGTTAATTTGATCGTAGTGAACTTTAACTTCACCGGGTACGCTTGTGTCAAGACCTTGTCTCAGCAATGCTTCCTTGGCTATTTCACGTCTTATGATATCGCCATAGGTATAGGTAGTGTTAGTCATTGGGGTCCTGAACAGGTTTATGAAGTCAGAACCGTAAGAAAGTCTGAGTTCGTTAGTAACAAGATCTATTCTGTTTTGTGTAATCTCAGGATTATTGACAGTACCTCTTATGAGAATTTGTAAGTCATTGTTAAGGTAATTAACAGGTACAGTAGCTGCCGACGTTCTAACGTTAAGAAGGCCACGAGCACCCCTGCCTATAAAGTATTTTGTCATTTCTTCTGTATTATCTCTTAACAATAACTCAAACAGTTCTCTACTTTTTGGGTTAATAACAGGACTTTGTATAAGTTCTTCTATAATACCTCTAATAGGGTGATAAGTATTTGTCCTGAAAAGCTCTGATATCTTTTTGGCTGTTTCCATATACTCAAGAACAAAATCTTTTGTTTCCTCAGAAAGATCTGTTCTAAAGTCAGGTGCAGACAAACGAGAAAAATGGTGAAGGTCAGCTACAGCGTTAGACCATTTTTGTCTATACTCAGAAGACATTTCAAGTTGTTCTTCGAAACGTCTTTGTCTCTGATTTTCACCGATAAACATTGACAGTTTGTCTGTTATAACAGACCCGGTGTACTCTTCTCTGTCTTGAAAGATATCAAGTTTTCTAAACAATTCGTTACCTGCAGGAACCATTTTTGTTCTTCCTGCCAGTGCCTCAAGCTGGGTATGGTAGAAACCGTAACGTCCTGACACAAACTTGATATCACCGTTATTAAGTTCTTGATTAAAGGATACTCGTGCACCTTGTTGCGCGTTAATGTCAAGTGTAAAAATATCCTTACCTATTCTGAAATGATACTTATCTTCTTCCCCTATCTTTTTAAGTTTTGCTCTGAATACGTCGTCTCTTGCCGATAATGATATCAACTGTACAGCAGGTATTTTAAGGGCGTTATCAATGTCGCCTACTTTAAAAAGTTTACCGGGTAAAGTATTACGGGCAGCGCCCAAAAAGTTTAGCCACAGATTTCCGCTTGTTTCTTTAGAAAAAGGATTCTTGTCATGGGTCATAAAAAGATTACTCTCGTCAATAGTGATCTGCATTAGACGATCGTAAGCGTCATTGCCGCCTCTGTCAAGAATAAAATCTTCGATATCTTGCATTTTAGCCTTGATCGAAATCCTTTTTCCTCCTGTTATAAAAGTATCATCTTGTAACGTTGCACCCAGATCCTTGGCTTCCTTCCAAGTCATCTTATGAGCGTGGCTTAAAATTTCTACCGCTTCGGTAGCAACGTCAGGTTTCCTTGCTGTACCGAGAGCACGTTCCATTGTTTCAAGACTGTAAGCGCTGTTCCTTAGTTCGCCTTCTACACTGGTTTTAATCTTCTCTATGATATCAGCGTCATGTCCTGTCCCTGTTACGACAGCTTGATCGTAGCGTTGCTTAATCCTTTGTGACATACGATCGGCAAAGTCAAGGGCGTCATCCTTAAGCTTGTGTTGTCTTGCAATCTCCATATTGCGAGCGTAGTTAGTTGCGTTCTGTACTGCCTTACTAAGAAAGCTTTTAACGTTATCTGTAGTAGCGCGGTCAAAGTTCTGCTGCAGCAGTTCGTCAACGGCATCTTGCTGCAGGTAGTCTCTAACCCATACTTCCTTAGCTCTCTCTCTTGCTTGTGCTACCGTAATTTCTACTGACCTGATATAAGCTGCCAAAGATCCGTTATTGTTTTTGTTAAGAGCAAGACGATCTACAACAGCTTCTGACGCAGCCCAGTTAGTGTTAATCTCGTCATATAGTTTTTTAAAGTCAGTTTTTGTGTAATGTCTTATACTCGCACCTTGTCTTATGCTTTCCATACTCTTCAAGGTGCTTTTTGTTGTGTCAACAACACGTCCTAAAAAACGTGTAGCTTTTCTGCCCCATGGCTGGTATGCCATAACCAAACCTGCAACACCTGCTACAGCTACACCTTTTAAGGCGTTAGATACGGGATTACCATCCTCCTCGTTAGCACGGTAATAGGCTCTATCCATCATTGTTTGATATCACCCTCTCGTGTTGATATCAAAAGTTACCACATACTTGGTGTTTTAAGGGCAGGCGGTAACGTGCCTTCACCACGTAAACCGTTAATACCCTCCTTAAGTGCGTTATCCTCAAAGACGTTAAGTTCAGGGAACTTTTTAGCAAACTCTTCCATTTCTTTTAGTTTTTCCGGGGTGAGCTTAGACGCTCCTTTGTCTTGGCCCCGAATAGAAACGTCAGAAGCTGACCTTCTGTCATTGTTTTCTTGTACGCGCCGACTTTCTTGTCTTTGTCGCGGTTCTTCCCTTGCAATTTGTTGTGTTTCTGCTTGTCCACCAAAAGCACCCTCCGGTTCTACAAATTGAAGCCCCCTAAGATTATGAAGTTTCCATTCAGCCCTTGACAAGTATTTGGTAGTTTTATCAACGTCCCATTCTTCAATATCTTCGATATCATACTGGGGAAAAGCTTCATTGATCAAACACGATATCTGGTTATCAAGATCATACATTTGTGCTCTGTAGTAACCAAGAAGATCTCTTCTTGCCTCAATGCTGTCAAGAAAAGAATTCCTGATTATCATATCAGCAAGTTTGGTAGGAATACCGGCGTCAAGCTCGTTAAAGTTAAGCTTCTGCGGGTAAAGCGTACAAATCTCACAGATAACGTTTTCCTTTTGAAAGTCGTTCATAACTTTGTCGTCAACAATGGTTCTGTACTCTTTGCGACCTATTGAACGATAGATAATGATTAGACTGCCAAACTGTTGAATGAAGACGTTACGGTGTTTTTCCTTAAGATCAAAGAAGATATCGGTCAGGTCAACCTCAGGGGGTGCAGTGCTGATAGTTGTGTTCACAAGATATCAGCTCCTTTATCAGTCAATTTGTTCTGTACTTACAGGTCTGAAGCCGCTAATCATCATTATCTCGTCAGATATGTTGCCTGCTATACCTGCATTATTCTCGATCAACCGTTCAAGAGTATCTGCGTCAGGATAAAGAACACACTGCTTTGTTATCTTTTCCTGTCTGAAGAAGATACGCAGTTCTTGGTTTTCAATAGCTGATATCTCAGGATCTGTCATAAGTTCAACATAGTCTTTACGCCTTACCTTGTGCCAAATAAAACTTTGATTGTTAAGGTGAGTACGATAAAGGTCACCATACTGTAACTTCCAAGCGTCAATCTGTTGTTTGCTGACAATAGAAGATATATCCTCAGGCAAACCAAGTTTTTGTTTCATCTGTCCTACCACCTTATTAACCGAGTCTTGTAGTTTCTTAGCCTCAAGATCTTCTTGTTGAAGATTGTTGATATCAGCTTCTGACATTGGTTGTTGTACCTTGCTGCGAGTATTTCTCTTTCTTGATATCGGTTTTGCTTCTTCTTCTACAGGCATTGGTTCCGGCGCCTGTTCTGCAGTGATTATGTTAACGTTAGTATTTTCCATTGAGAAAATGCCTCCTTGTTTTCTTTTACTAACAGTATATTACGATCTGTCAAAGCGATTTATTCATATGTGAATTAGTACGTAATAATAATTGTTGTATTTCATCTTCCGTATATATCCAAGAGCCTTCTCTAAGTTTTCCGTTATATTCATAATAATATACAAATGCTACGCCATTCTTATATTCCTCAAAACTTTGACCTTCACCCTCCTTAAATTTAAAATATTCACCCCTATTTAAAGCTTCAACTAATGCTTTATCCAAAGTATCTTTTTCAGTATCAGATAATGGTTCTCCTACACTTAAATTTGTTTTTTGTCTTGCTAACAATACACAGAGATCAGGATCTGATATAGGTTTGCCTACATATCCACTAGCAGTTAATATTACTGAGAGCCGCTCTTCTCCTGAACCATATGATTCTTTTCCAATATCAACGTAATCAACTTTACTTTTGGCCTCACTTACCTTTTCAGCAATAGCTTTTGTCAATTGACTGTTTGCTGCATCTGTCTTTTGTGTTTTTCCAAGTAACACTCCTTTAGTAGGTTCTTTTGTTTCATCTTTATCTTCTGCTTTTTGTTTTTCAGCATCTTTAGCGGCCTCCTTAGCTTTTTCTTTCTGATAAGCTTCCCAGTCAGCTTTTTCCTTTTCGCCTTCGGCTTCTTGTTCTGCCTCAGAAATAGCAAGTTCTTCTTCGTAAGTAAGTTCATCGTCTTCGTCAGCGTTAGTAACCTTAGCTTGATCTTTATCTGTGGTATCATTATTACTCTGTTTCGTGTCTGTAGTATCACTATTACCCTGTTCTGTGTTGGCAGTGCTACTGTTACTCTTTTTACTCTTGCCTAAGTTAGTAAAGTCATATCCTGTAGCGTCATTCTCTGATACTACAACTGTTCTGATATCTTGTGCTATAAAGCTATATTGTTCCATAACAGCAGGTGGTGATCCTGCTGCACTTGCTGAAAGTACAGTTTGACAATTTTGTAAGGCTACGCCTAAGATAATAACGTGTACGGGATCGCCTGCCTCACTTTTTTCACCAAAGATAATATCGATATCAAAGGTTTGTGGCCAAAGACAAGTATTGTGTCCTGCTTCTCTTGCACCGTAAGCTGACGTACGGTTAGTAACTTTACTCTTATCAAGCTTGGGCACGCTATAGCTGGCCATAGCTGATACCGTAGCTGTGTTAGCCTTGTCAGCTGCCTTAAGAATAGAGAACAAGTAGTTAGGGTTGGTAAAGTTAATAGTGAAGGAACCTACGATTATCCTGTTACCCCGTGCTACTTCGTCATAAGTGTATGAGTTAAAACCAAACAAAGGCATAACCTGTTGTTGTACAGACCAGTTAATATCGTGAATATCTTCTACATACTCGTTGCCGAAGTAAACTTCAGCGTCAATAACTGAGAAGTATCTCTTGATATAAGCAGAGTTTGATATCAGGCCTTCTACTGTTTTGGTTCTTGCTTGTTCGATATTAGTATCAATCCACGCAGGACGTTTGTCCAAAAGACGCGGATCTGTCTTTTGTGCTGTAGCGTTAGCACTACTGAGATCAATATTAACTTTTGGTGCCGCTGCCATAATTTCTGCAGGTGTTAACAGTCGGTAAGTTCCGTCACTGCTCCGGGTAACTGTACCGGTTGTGTCTTCTTCAGGGTGTTCTGTCTCTGTTACCGTAGAAGACGCTATTGTGTCACCAGTAGTCTTGCCTTGCAGTTGATCTTTCTTATTTCTTGCTGCCCTGATAGCAGCGGTCTGATCTGACACACTGATAAGGTTTCGTGCGTAAAACAATGCGTAATCACTTTTACCATACTGTTGCAGAACACTTTTCCAGCGCGCGTAAGTAGTAGGATTAATATGCTCATTAGTATCACCGCTCTTGTACTTGTAAAGACGCCTTTCTATCTCAATGTCAAGATCGAAAATGCTTGTAACTGACTTCCACTTATCCGTAAACAGTGATATCAGCTTGTTCTTTGCGGTTTCAACGTCTTGTACTGTCCTTGCTGTTTCAAGTCTGTCTTGCCATATTTTTATCTCTGAGTCATAAATTGCAGTATTGGTAGCCATATTAGATATCACTTCCCTCCTGCAAGAAGATAAGTTTTGAAGAAGTTATTGTCGGTGTTGGCGTAAAGGAATCCTGACATTGTGTAGTCATAGTCTGATATCGCAAAAACAACGAAGTAACCTCTCTGTTCAAGGTAAAGTTCTAACGCTTGATCTGCAAAGCTGTGCACGTAGTGTAGAGAGTAACCGTTGACCCCGTCAAAGTTAGCTATAACACACAACAGATATCCGGTATCAGAAGGTTCACCCGTTACTTTATGAGTGATCGGATTCCAAGAAATGCCATTACCTGAGAAGAAAGAAACGTTATAGTAAGAGTTAGTTATAAAGTCTTTCATAATCTCAATACACAGTTGATCCTTGCTGATATCACCAGGTGCTAACGCTGCCTTTTCTAACAAGAAAGGCACAAGGTTATCTATAGTAACGTCTTCATTGTTAAGTGCGCTTTCTATAACTTCTTGTACGTAAGACAGCGCAATAGGGTAAGAAGCCGTAACGTTAGTTTCAAGATGCTTACCGTAAGTTTTAATCTCTGATACCCTTATCTTTTCGTAGTAAGACGAAAGATTAGTATCAACGTTACTGTCAAACAGACAACGGGTAACTCTTGACACAGCTTTACCGTTCTCGTCAGCAACGTAAAGCAAGGCGCTGGTATCAAACAAACTTGTTGCAGGATTAAAAGATACGGTAACGACATTGCTCTTTCCTACCAAAGGAATAATCTCATTCATAACGTTATTTTCTGCCAAAAACTCGATATCTTGTCCTGCTACAAAGAAGGTGTGCGTTGACGCGTTAGCTATGGCTATCCCTGATATCTGCAGTTGTACAGTACGACTATAATCTTCTTCTACAACCTTAATACGCGGAATGAAAGGATTGGCAGGCGTTATACCAAGTTCTTCCTTGTACTGTTTGGCTTCTTCTTTTGTAAAATCCTCAAGGTTAGCAGATAAGGTGATATCGTCTTCTACAAGATCAAGGTAGTTAAGGTTACGATCTCGGTAATCCTCCCACAACCAAGACATAGTGTTATCTGACAAGTTACAATGATACATAACGTTAAAAAGGTAAGGACCTTTTACAAGGTGAATCTCAAACAGACCTAAAGATAATGGTAAAGTTACGATACCGTCTTCAAACAAACAGCGTGATATCGCAATCTTGTTGTTTTTTTCTACCTTATAAACCTTGATATCAGAAATACTGTCAGAACCTTGAATAATAGGATTTGGCAAAACGGTAAGTTTGGGAAAACCTACACCGTCATTATTGGCTGCACCGTTTAACAGATTTTCGTAAGCTTCTTGATGTGCGCAAAGCCGGTAAAAAACTTTCTCTTCAAAGTCTTCAAGATCAACAATAGCACAAAACTTGTTATACAGAATTGTTAGCAATGACTGTGTCGGATCTTCTTCTAAGGCTGATATCAAAGATCTTTTAAGAGAAATGTTGTATGGTGTATTATCCAATTTTGCACTGTTCCAAAGTCGGTTAACAATAAAAGAAGGTGTTTCTCTTCTGACGTAAACTTGTTGTATTATCGTTGTTTCCTTAGTATCAGGATTTTCAAGGTAGAAGAAGAAAGATCCTTCTGACAAGTTACTGATAATAACAGTAGACCGTACAAGCTGCGCACGATATCGTGTACCTACGTTTTCTTTCTGCCAACATATGACAGAAAAACCTTCTTCAAAACCGTTAACCTTTAGTAACATACTGTCGTTAAACGTTCTGATAACACAGATAGGCTGTCTTATCACAAAAACACCTCCTCACTTTAGATATCCAACAAGGCTAGAACCATTTTCAAAGTTAAAAGTTACAATGCCGATCTCTTTAAGGTTAGTTGCAAGTTTGTCATCGACATCCCTTTTTATCTTTCGTGTCATAATATCCTTGGCTGTTATAAACGCGTTATAGGCCGACTTAAACTCTTCATACTTTTCACCAAGTCTTTTCTTGACAGCAGGATCGTTGATATCATTGATATTGGCTATCTGATATTTTTGGATCAGAACTGCGCACGCAGGATTATAAACATCTTGCATCCATTTTCTAAGCCGTTCTTGTTCCTCGTCAACGGCTGCTTGTCTAAGAGCAACCTCTGCCTTGTGTTGATTGTGATCATTGTTGTACTGGCCTATGATATCAGCATACTTATTGTCCCAAACAGCAGGTGACGGATTGTAAGGCTTCGCTACAGACGGTACATCTTGAACAGGATCATTGCCAGCTGTCGTATGCGTTGTTGTATCCGGACTTATAATCGCAACATTCTCGCTGTTATCGGTAGGTACAGCAGAAATATTGTCTTTAGAGTAAGGAATTCTGCTAACCACAGTTGACGTCTTTCCTTTACCAAAAGACGTTGACTGTACCCTGTCAAGATACTCAACGTTAGTAGCAAAAAATTGATAGGTATTTTCCGTGTAAACATCGTTAATGGACATGACCTGTCCTTCGTTAACAATTGTTACACCATAAATAGCAAGTTTGGCATTATGACCATACTCGTTAACACACGATATCGTAAAGTTCATAGCGGGAAGTTCGTCAGACAAGAAATACTGTTCGTTATCGTTTTTAATCTTAGTGTAAGTTCCCATAAGTTCCTTAAGCCAGTGACGGTCAAAAACTGTTAAGATAAGAGACCCTGCTATAGTCCTTGGTCCAAAAACGTAACGTTTGGCATTCATATTACCAAGAACACGGATAGGTGCTTTTTCGTTATGAATAGAGTAAGTTATAGTCTGAAAGGCGCCTATTATCTTTGATATCGTAGTAGCACTTGTTACAGGAAGTTCTACCATAACTACCATATCATGACCTGAGAAAGTACGGTAAGTAGGCATCAGTTCTGTTGCTACAGTACCGTTAAGAGTGTAACTGTCAGGAAGTGCAGCAGTTGATATCTTAGTCTGCGGCCTTGTTATCCTTTTAGTCTCAGTCTGATTATCGGGGTAATATCTTTCAAACTCGTCAGTACGATATCGCTCCCAGTAATTGTCAGGATAATACCTTTCAAACTTAGACGTTCTTGGACTCTCAGCGTAATTGCTGGGATAGTACCTTTTGAAGTCACCTATACGTGCAGTCTCTCCTGTGTTATCAGGATAATATCTTTTAAACGTAGTAGTTCTTGGCGTCTCTCCCTGGTTATCAGGATAATATCTCTTAAAGTTAGACGTACGTGGTGTCTCAGTCTGATTATCGGGGTAATATCTTTGAAAGTTAGTAGTGCGTGCGTTATTTTGTGCAACAGTATCAAGGTAAGAAGGATAATATCTTTGAAAGTTAGTTATTCGTTGTGAGTAAGTAACGTTATCAGGGTAGTATCTTTGAAAATCTGACACCCTTTGTGTCTCCGTCTGATTACCGGGGTAGTATCTTTCAAACTTGGTAGTACGTTCTGCTTCTTCGTAATTGTCGGGATAATATCTTTCAAAATTACTGACTCTCTCACTTGCCTTATAATTGTCGGGGTAGTATCTTATAAACCCCGTAGTTCTTGCTGCGTCCTTATAGTTATCAGGATAATATCTTATAAAGCCAGAGATTCTCTCTGTTTCTTGGTAACTGTCAGGGTAATATCTTTGGAAGTCAGTAGTCCTTTCTACTGCTGTACTATTAGGATAAGAAGGGTAATATCTTTGAAAGTCAGCTGTTCTGTCTGTTGAACTGCTGCTTTGTTGTTGATCGTAAGGATAGTATCTGGTAAACGTAGTAGATCTCTGAGCTTCAGTTGTACTGGCAGAGTAAGAAGGATAATATCTCTTAAAATTTGACGTACGCCCTGTGTCAACAGAACTGTCAGGCACTATCCACGGCAATACCTGAGTTATAAGATCATTACAAGCAGCGTTAATAACTGGTGTGATAAAAGATAAGTCAATACCTTTATCTTCTGCAGCCTTACTGCCTTGATCCGTTAAGGAAGAACACCAAGCAGCAGCGTCAGTAGTGGTTAAAACAGATAATCCTTGTGCGTTACGATCTTTTAGGTAGTCATTTATCATTATCAGTAAGTCTTTGTAGATACCACTGATATCACTATCGTTAGGTATTTTCTTTCCAAACGCAAAACCTGTAGTATCAGTAGAAGGCGTCTTATTACTTTGGGATAGCACTGTATAATAAGCCGGTATTGCAGTATTGTTAACCAGACTTTTGTTAAGTTCAGTAACGGCCTTGGCGTCATCTTCGTCATAGCTGTCTTGGTTACTGTCTTTTAGGTTAAGATCGTAATATGGCTCTGTTGCAGCTCTGCTCAGCAAGAAAGCTGCCAAGTCATCAACAGAAGGTTCTTCACCGTCAGCTATAGCCTTATTAACATTTTCTCTTTCCTTATCGTAAAGATATCCTTTATCACTGAATACCTGAAGTGCGAGATACTCGATAAAATCTTGGTGTTTCTGTTTAACAATATCCTTGTGTTGGCTGTTTATTGCGGTGTCATCTACAGTAGTATCACTGATATCATAAAAGTTATCAAGAAGGTGTTCGATAAAAATAGAAGACATATCAGGATCAACGTTATCAGGTAAGCTGTCGCCTATAATATTCAGTAACTCATCTTTGATATCAGGAATCGCAGTAAACTTAATTCCTGGAAACATTGCTTGTTTTTCAGAAAGCTCGTCATCAAGCATAAACCTGTACAGGTAATGCCCCTTATACTTTACGTACAAAGAACTTACTGCGCTTGTCATAATATCTTGCGCACTGGTCCAAGTATTAAGATCCATCCATACCCAAGGGAATACCTTAGATTTTTGTGCCAAACTGTCTTCTACTTTGATATCAGAGTGTTCTTTGATAAAAACCTTATAACGTTTTATCCAAAGATCAAGACAAGTACTGACAAGTACCATAATATGATTAATTTCAAGATCTGATAAATGTACACGCCCCCATTCTTGAAGCTCAAGATCTTTTACTCTTACCTGCTTGTAAGCTTCGTACAACAGTAATAGTCTAAATGTTTGTTCCTCGTAAAGACCCAGTTTTCTTGTTATAACTTCACCTTGTGATATCATAGTACCAAAGTAAGCGTCACACTTTCGATCAAGATAGTCTCTTACTTGTGCAGCAATGACCATCTCTACGTTAGAATATAACGACACGTGATATCACCTCCAAAAACTAAAATAGGAAGATTGAACAATTTCTCAATCTTCCTATTACCTTATTCTACAATCTGTAAAAGCCCTAGTTTACGTCTCGTTATTGTCGTACTACTCTTCTTACGAAGATTTACCGGTAATTACAACTGCGTCATTATTAGTACGATCAACGGGACGCATATAGTCGACTCGACGGGCTACGAAGGTACACGCTTTCTCTGACGTTACGTTATCAATAGAGAAACCTGATCCTTCGTTAAGAATTTCAACACCGTAAATAACTACAACTGCTTTTTGTCCATACTCGTTAGCAAACGAAATTGTAATATCAAACGGAGGAATTTCGTCTGCGTAAACAGGTGTAGCTATTGACGCTATATTTCTTGTAGTTTGTTCTGCGTCAACACTTGCTACGCCGGCTGTACCGTTAGTAGCAATTTGTGTCATTGCACTGTCCCATTCTTCAATAGCAAGCGGTGTCTTTCTGTCAAGCTGATAGATTGCGTCACCGCCTATGCGTTGGAAACTCTTCTGTTCCACAACGTGCTGCTGTAAACCATCAAGTAAGGCGTCACGATCAAAGATCGTAAAAACCATTGTACCGGCAATCGTTTATACCCCTACTTTCGTAGTACTTTAACGCTACTTTTTTGTAGCGGGACTAGACTATATCTTCACCCTTATAAAAAGGGGACCTGCGCTTCGAACTTTATAAAAGTTCTACTCCTGTCGGATAGTCGTTGAACCTTCCTTGATATCAAGGCTTGGCTGCTGATTACCATAGTTCCGTAAAACCTTAGGCTTTCCAGCAATTCACAGGTTGTTAGCATCATTCATTACTGAATGAGGCGGCGTTAAAAGTCACCGCGTTTGCCTCTTGAGAAGCTTCTGGGTTCTGCTGAACCCATGGTATATTTTTAGTTATATTTCATAACTAAAGGACTATGCCTTCACTTAACTTTTTAGTTAAGGTCCTGCGTGTTAATGGTATGTTGTGGAATGTATAAATGATAATATTTACGTTTACCTTTATTATGAAACACAGGTACAGTATTAAATGGTAACAATTTTTGTAAACGTTGACACCATTCTAGAGTCTGCAATCCAGGTAATGAAAAAGCTATTTCTCCGGAAAAGTCAATATATCCCTTAACAGAATATAACATTTCTTGCCAAGGCTCAGTAAATACCTGGTTATGTAATATAAAATCCTTGTATCTTTGTAATTTTCTGCTTAAAGAACAATGATTTATATTACCATGATATAAGTACCAAGCAATTAAACGTGCTGTAATTCCTTCCCATTGAATTTCGTAAGTGTTATTTTGTGGTGACCATCTTGCTTCTTTGTGATTAAGATCTAAAGTGTTAGTTAAATGGTCAGCAATCCATTGAGCTGTTCCTGGGATATCATCAGTAAAACTCATGCGAAAAGTCTCATATCTTTTACGTATTGATAATGTACCGTCTCCATCCCAAGCACCACGAATAAAGTGACGTTCATATCCTTTAATATCTTGAACAGGAATTACTGTTTTTATATTTTGATACTGTTGCCAAAGTTCTTTTTTATCTGACACTCTTAATTGTGCACGTGGTCTATTATATTCAGGATGTTCGTGAACAGTATTTTTAGATTGTAAAATTTCTTTCACTTTATACATTAACTCACGATCATCGTATTTACAAAGAAAATTAAAGATACCATCACCACTTGAATCTTTAACAGAACCATCAGAAAAAAGATATCCCAAGAACCATGCGAACTCTGGTGTCATATTATCATTATTCACTTTTCAAACTCTCCTTTATGATCAACCCTACGGGGATCTGGAAAACCATTAAGGCTTCGTGTAGCCAAGTCTCTACAGGCTTTGATACAGATTATAACACGAAATCTCATAAAGATCAATCTGTATCTTACCCACGGCGTTAGTGTTAACCTTCACCGTTTTAAGCAGGATTTTAGGCCGGCATACTTTATGGGTTAACCGGCGCTTTTTCTCTTTGTACCAAAATTCATTTTATTATGAATTTCTGACTATATCATCACCTTCATAAGAAGGGCAGGGCGCTTCGGAACAAGGAATTTCACCTTGCACCTACTCCTTACGGATAGTCGATTGACCTTCTTTCTAACGAAAGCTTGGCACAGGATAACACCATAGTGCTTCCCCTGTTAGCCCTTCTGCAAGATATCAGTTACTATATCGCTATCATTAAGATATCAGAAGGACACCCTAGATTTCTAGGTTCACCCTGTTTTATCATAATAGATCACTCTATTATGCCACATATAATTCTATGGTACGTTATGGCTTGTAATTCGCCAATTACCACGTTGCCAAATGTACAAACTATCGACGTTGTTATCGACAAGGCTTTTTATCCTTGTCTTCTTACAGTCACCTGTAAGTTCAGCGTACCTCTTCGTGATATCAGGCAATCTTTTAGCCTGACAGATCTTTTCACGGTGCGGACTCTTGGATCTGTTATTGCAAGATCTACGCGTTGCCCCTGACTCAGTCCTTTGAGCCTTCGGTTCGGGTTGTCTCTTGTGTCCATTTGGTAAAACATAGAGAGTTTCCCGCTTAATTCCGCACTTACCAGATATCTTACCAAAGATCGTTCAGATATCATGTGACACAGTTTTGGTATATTCCGTTGTAGTTATACCAGGTTTCGATCACAGCCTGAAAAGGACGTGTAAGTCTTAGTGTACTCACTTGCAACTGTTCCTGCCAATATTCTCACTCCTTTAAGGATATGGAGGATAACCAAGCAAAATATGTCATGCTAAGTTATCCTCCTTCTTCACTATTGTAACGTTACGTAGTAAGACGTTCTTTAACAGAGATTCTGTTACGAATCTGACGAATTTCGTAAATAGGAACGAGTTCGTACTCTATATCTATGTAATTATATCTTTCAGCTCTACTATCAACGATAAGTTGGAATTGATAATCTTCAAGCAGAGTACCTACGAGCTTATCAAGCTGTCCTTTAATAGCTGTGTGTAAACTATTACGGTTAGCGTCATGGTTTTGTTTGCCTATGTAAGGTTCTGCTACGGCACGAATAAGTTCTTCGATAGCACCGACTATGCGGCTTGCGCTGAGACGGCGGAAGACACTTTCAACGGGTGCCATGGTAGTGCCGTCTGTAACGACGGTACCAAGAGTAAAGCTGCGTTTGAGAGCAACAACGCCTTTGGCGTTAAGGGCAGCAAGCTGGTGCCGTGCAAGATAGAATGAAAGCTTCTCAACGTTAAATGGTTGGTTTGTAGAACTTTGATCCAAAGGCAAAGTAGAAACCATACCTGCGTAACCTGCTGCACCGTTAGAGATAAAGGTATAATCTTCGGTGTCAATAGGTTCTTCGTACTGAGTAAAGATAATAGAAAGATTGCGTCCGATAGGATAAGGCATATTTTCTTTATCCATCATATTACGGCCTCTTGCATTCTTAGCGTAAAGAGAAAAGTCTTTTGCAAGAATCTCGTTAACGGAACGTCCTACGCTTTGTACGTCAACGGCACCTACACGACCTGTACCGATAAAGCCCCAGGTAGAACCTGTCTTAAGTTCGGTGTAAGTACAATGCTGTGCAAGCTGTCTGGCAAAGTTATCAGTAGTAGTGTAAGGAATGTAAGCATTATAATCATAGTCAATAGAACGATCTTGTGTCCACTCAACAGGATTGTTGTCAAGAGTAAAGGCGTTAACCGGATCTTGCAACCCCTCAAGGGCGTCAACAAAAGCTTGTTCATCGTAAAGGTAAGTACCTTCTTCACCACTGCGTTGCCAGAAGTAGATTGACGCGATAAGGCGCTCGTCCTTGTAGCTTTCACCACGATTAGTCAGCGAAATCTCAAAGATTTTGCTGAAGATTTCGTGTTCATTAAGGGTTTCAACGAATTCATCAAGAGTGATATCAACAAAGGTAGAACTGTTGACAATAATGTCATTAATCTGATAGAACATATCTTCTGCGTAAACGACAGGAACGTTTTGATCGTCAGACATCATACCGTTGTAGTCACCTACAGGCTGCAGTTGATTTGTAGCAGACGGCATATCAATTGTCGGATTGGCTGTACCTTCGTTATACTCTGTCTGTTCTGCGCCTATCTGATAAACAAAGACGTTATCAAGCTGAGAACCCAAGATAAACTTGGCATTCTTTTCAACTTTTTCGCCGTCGTCGTTGTAGTAAACTACTCTAAACGGATATTGCGGAACTTCAGCGTCAGGATCACCAAGCAGATCTGCACCTACCTGAGGTACAAACGTATACTTGATAATAGTAGTCTCGCCAATTTCCTTGTCACCAAGACTGTACTTGGGATCAGAGAATATAGTGGTCTCTGTTTCAGGAATACCTTGCGCAGCAAAGAAGTAATACTGGTTACCCTGATCTTTAAAAGTAATGTTATCGGCATTTCTTGTAAGATCAAGAGCAGGAGTAACACCAATAATTTTTTTATGAGCAAGAATGCCACCTGACACAATTTCTTCGATTGTCGTACCGACCCTTACTAAGGTGTATGTGTAATCGCTGACATCGATATCATTTTCACCTTTACCTTCCTTCTTAACTCTCTTTAAGAAGTAGGTATCAGCAGGAACGTCACCGGGTTTCATAGCCTTAAGAGTACTTTCGTCAACGATAGACATAACGTCGTAAACTTCAGAGCGATATACTTCGTTAATGTTAGCAGTACTTGTTTCGGGCAGATTTCTGAACCTAAGCTTGTAGCTGCGAGCGATTGTACGATCTTCTTCGTTAACCTTAGGTGTGATCGTAATCATACTTTGCAGGGCTTCAAGCGAAATAGGTGCGGTTCTGATAAACTGTTGAGCTTTGGGCAACTTACCCTTGGTTGACGCTTCTGCAGTTGTGCAGGTCAAAACACGATACTTGATAGGAACATCCTGTAAAATAGAGTAATAACCATCGACAAGCTGAACAATGTTATTGGCGTTGTCAGGCGGTGTTTCTCTAATACGAGGCGGAATAACGATTTCGCCCTTGCTGTTTTTACGAATGAGTGCTTGTGCGGTTTTTGCAAAACCCATACCAAGACGCTGGTAGAGTTCAAAGCCGCCAAGTTCTACTTCTTCGTAATCTTTATTGTCAGGTTCAAAAGCCTTAAAGGTAGAACGATATACTTCAAGCCAATCCCATTCACGACCTATTTTAACGTTAACAGTAATGCCAACGTCCTTCATGATCTTTTGCATGGTGCCGGGTGTAGCGTAAATAGGATACGGGGTCCTAACGTCAGTATTGATCTCGAGAGTACGATAGTAATTCCCCTGATATCTCGTAAACGGTTTCTTACCTTCGACGGTAGTAAGTTTGCCGTTTTTGTCGTAATCCTTGTAAGAATCTATAATATTAAACTTAAGTTCGGTTTCTTCTTGACAAAGGGACTGCTCTCTGCCAATGAAGTAAATACCTTGGAAAAGAGCGCCGACAGCAATACTACGAACTTTAAGATCGTTCGTTACGTCTTTGCCGTTAAGATCAACAATACCAAGTTTGATAACGTTATTGTCAACATGTCCGTTAATAAGATTAATGAAGTCCATTAAGGGGGTATCTTTTGTAAGACCATAGTCACCGTTAATTTCGATCGTAGTTTTAATCATTGTATTGTCACCTTCGACAATACCTTGGCGACGTTGCAGAACAGTAGCACGTTCTGCAGGTTTGTAGATAATAACTTTTTCTTGCCCCTCTTTGTTTTCGTAACGCATAAAACATTCTTTTTCTACGTTACTGGGGAACATGGACATAACTCGTAAGCGATAAGGTACATCAATGTTAAACTTAAAATCTTTGTACATGTCAATACCGCCTACACGGCAAGCGTAAATAGTACGACATCCGCGATCCCAAGCGTCATGGATACCTGCTACCAGATTACTTTCTACCTGTTTAACGTTATCGTAAACCTTACCGTAAACATAGCTTGCATGTTCTTTAGAGTAAATTTCGATAGGTTGCCCATTATTAGGGCCGTTAAACGCAGTACCAATAATCAAAACAGGATCCGTAGACCCAAAGAGGGAAGTATCATAACCATACGAGTAGTCAGGCAACACGTACATATATACGCCCGGAAGATCGTATTCGTTTTCAAAGATACTCAAAGCCTACTCCTCCTTTTATAAAAATTTTCAAAGAGTAATAATACCGTCTATTTCTGCTGCGTCAAAAACGGTGTAGAGCTTTTCTATCCATACCCGATATCGTAACGTTCTTATGGACAATCCTTGTCGATAGATATCGTAGTTATGATCTGTAATCTGATCCATAAAGATAATCTCTGCCACACCGTTCTTCTTAAAGTATGACGCGTAGTTAAACATGATATCTTCTACAAGATCCATTGTCTTGTTCGCTGTTTCGTAGTCACCCGCGAAGATGTGAAGCTGGATAACGCACTCAAAACGTTGTCCCCATACTCTTCCTGATCTTGTTTTCCCAAAAGAATCGACTTCATAAACTTCTTCTCTTTCTCTTGGTTTTATTTCAAGACATGGTCTTCGTGATATCACTTCGTAGTAAACACGTGCTTCGTTAAAAGGTATGCTTTGATCGACTTTGGGTCTTACACCTTCGTCAGGTTCAAAAATAATATTACGTTCTCTTGTAGCTTTTGTAATAATCTTTGATATCATTTCTATAAGATCATGTAGCGTAGCGTTTTTAGTTGCTTGCAGTCTTGGTCGTTCTTGCGGTTTGATATCAGTTACTTTAAGAGGAATCTTTGAGTGTTCCTCTCTTTGTTGCAATAACGTCTCAAAAGTATCAACAGAAAACGGTTGATTGTTATAGTTAATGTTAGCCATTTTTAAGATACCTCTATTTTGTTTGATATCGTAACCTTTTCCAAGCAGTTAGCAGGCCAGATATCAAAAACGTTAGTAATATCTATTGATAATGGTTCGTCCTTGTGCTTATAAGGTTTCGTCGCCAAGATTTCATATTCGTAAAGTACACTTTGCATTAGGCTGTCAAGATATCTCTCAAGCTTATTTCTTACGCTTAACCGTTGATACTCAGAGTAACGTTTGCCTATAAACTCAGAGAAGTCAAGCTCGCGTTTAATCATTTTGATTATCCTAGAGATAAAAACTATCTTGAGCGGATTACCAGCGAGTTCGAAGTTAAGGAGATTTTCTACACTTGTATTCTTTAACGTATGGCTTTGAAAGTAAGCCCAGTTACCGATGTCTTCCCATTGATCCAACAAAAAGTGAACCTCGCCAAAATCAGCTTCAGGATAACGATTAACAGGGGTACTGCACAATGCTGCTGCAAGAGCTACGTTAGCTAAACGATGTTTTACAAGGTTGTTAGCTACAAAAATGATATTTTCTCTTACAGCAGGTGATCTTCTCTTGACTCTAAAGATTTCAGCCTTGTTGTTCATATCTTCGATAAAGGCGTCAACATCTTCATAAAGTGACGCATGCTGATCTGTTACAATAAAGACAGAATCATTAACATTGCCTATCTTTTCTAACAAATATTCAACGTAAGATATTCGTCTTTCTGTAGCGGGATCATCAAACTCATCTGATATAATGATCGACGTAGGAACAATGTAAGAAAAATCACTTGATCTGAGAGAAGTAACGATATCAAGGTAGTCATAGTGTTGTTTGCAGTTCATCAGGAAGACGTAAGGTGCGCCCATCTGTTTTGCCAACAAGAATGCTCTGGTAAGTTCAGAATCACCAAAAGTATTCAAAACATTGCTGTATTTCTCGGCGTAAACAACTTGTTTTCTACCTTTATTAGTAGCACCCTTGCCTATGATCAACATATTGCTGTGCTTGTTAACGTTAACGTTAGCCATAACCTTTTCTCCTCAACAGATCAGCAAACGCAGTTTTAAATGCGACAAGGTTCATCTTCATAGGTGACGCTATAGCACGATAATAGACAGGGTGGCTTGCGTTAGTACGACCCGGAAGGTAATACTGCACTATACTTACTCTGTCTTCGTCTACTATGATATCTCCTTCTTTAAGCTCAAGATTGTCAAGCGTAAAGAATCGATCTGCACCAGTTTTTTCAGAAAATCCTATGCCTTCACCGCGCATTGCTATAGTCTCTGTAGACTGTCTTGCACCGTTAGCCCTAATAACTCGTATCTTATAACCGGTACCCAAGCATATGGAACACCCTGGTTTTGCTTGTTTTGTAGTATGATTAACACAAGGGCACGATATCTTTTTGTTAAGACGAATAAACCACATTGGATAATGGAACATCTTGATAACACTCTGGATTTTAAGATCCATAGGCTGCACTTGATATCACCGCCTTCTGTTATGACCATTGCGGTAAGTTACGGGTAAAGTCACCTATAAGTGAGTCAACAGTTATATGCTGAACGTCACTGTTATCTGCGGCGTTAATACCTGCACGCGTAGCCTTAGGCGGTGTTCTGCCGGGGTTGATATAGCCTCTGACAGCGTCAATCCAGTAAAGAAGCAGCCATCTTAACCAGTCAAGCAAGTTTTTAAAGGCAGAAGCTTTGTCTGCTTCTTCAAGTTCGTCTTCACCAAGCTTCCAGCGCTTTCCTGTACTTGCAAAGGTGCCTCCTACAAAACTTGCAGTAAGGCAGTCAAGAGTAGCTTTAACCTTCGTCAGTTCACCTTTAGAAAATAACAAGGTAGCGCCTGTTACTTTGCTGGACGACGCTATGAAGTCAGCAAATTCTCCTGCTGCTCTGATATAGTGCAGCATCTGTTCGTCTGACACACCAAAGCCTTCTGTAACGGCTTTAAGACTTTCAAGAGTACAGTAATAGGGTGTGACTGCTGTTATAACTGTAAAAGTTTGCACAGATAAAGTTTTTGTACCATCGACACTCTTAACTCCTGATATCTTGATAAGATACTTGGAACTGTCCTTGATCTCGTCAGGAATGATCTCTAAGATATTGCCGTCAACACTGAAAGTAGCGTTAACTCTTTCCACTAGAAATCACTCCTTATAACTGATACAGTTATGCCTTCATCGCTAATGTCTTCTGATAGTAAAAACATAAAAGACGTCGACGGTGTTACACCGTTAACAGGTCTTTCTTCTACAACAATACGATCGTCTTTGATATCGCCAACAAGATCTTCAACAACAGTTTCTTCGTTATTGTTCAACTCTTGTTGTTCATCGTTGATACCTTCCTCTTCATACTCATCAGCTTGCTGTACAAGAAAAGTCCTTGTTTGACTCCACAAGCCAAATTCTTCACCTTGTTCAGCACGTATTCTAAAAAAGTATTGTCCCGGTTTTAGCATAGCACCGAGAGTAATCGACTGCTTATCTTTTATAAGAGTATCTACTTGTACGTTATGAAATCCGGTATCGGAACTTACTTGTAATCTATAGCTGTTAACAGGGTTATCTCCTGTCTCTTCCCAGGAAAATGTTTGATCGGTTATAATCTCAAAGTTGGCAGGATTGTTAACCGTGATATCACTTGTAACGTTACTTTTAAAGGTAACGTTTCTAAACAAGCTTTTGTCAAGATTATTGCCCTCAAGATCTTTAACTGTGTCTCTTATAACAAGTATGTAAGGCAGATTAACAACAGGCGTATCTGTTAAAAGAAGCTTAACTGTTTTAAGATCATCGTTTACAACAATCTGAAAGTTAGCTACAGGCGCCGTTACCGTGTCGTTAACAGCTAAGATTACATTTTGTAACGATATCGTGTCAGTATCTATTTCTTTATTAAAGGTAACGTAAATACTTTGATCTTTAAGGCTGGTTTCTACGGCGATAATACAAAACTTGATATAAGCCACAGAAGGTCACCGCCTTACTCTTAGTTATCGTTATATCTTTTTTTGTTCTTCTTGTTGCGCCTAAAAGGACTATTACTTTGGCTGTCATTACCTGTAACTACAGGTTCTTCCTGTTCAATGATATCGGTAGTAACATTGTCTGCTATGTCAGAAGTTTCCGGCAAGGCATTAACAGATATGCTGTCAGTCACTGTGATATCAACAGGCTTGCTATCAGCTACAGGGGTATCAACTTTAGGCTTCTCAACAATAACAGGTTCAGGAACTGTTATTGTCTCTTGTTCTTTAGTTGTTTCTGACATTTTCAATACTACAGGTTTCTGAACTGTAGGTGGTTCTTGTACAACAGACAGTTCCTGTTCAACAGGTTCTTCTTGTTGTGGAAGAACGTTAGGGGTCGTAGCAAGATCAGCCTTTTTTGCTGTTACTGACTGAACTGCAGCAGACTTTTGCTTTTTAGGCTGGATCTTCTTGTTTCCGGTATCTTGTACAGGTTCTGGTATGCTTTTGTTAGGTACTATTACAACTTTGCCGTCTTGTCGTCTTATAAGTTTAAAAGGTGCTACGCTGGCTCCAAGAGATCCTGATATCAAGGATATTCTTTTGCTGCGAATAGCGGCCTTTAATCCTTCGGTATTCATACCTGCGTAAATATCCTTAACCGGATCACCATGAGTCAGGTGAATACGAGTAACAGGATCAAAGAAACCGCCTTGCCCCGGATTAAGCCTAATTCTCGCTATAGGTTGTTTCACAAAAGTTAATCCTCCTTTTAACGATAAGCGTAAATATTGTTGATATCATATTTACGCTTATCAGCTAAGTATCACAATCAGGGTGTAGCAACGTTACCTTGTCCTACATCTTGAACTACCAAACCGGTATCAATCTTAACCGTAGGAGGTACAGGATAAGTAGGTGCAACAGCGATATTGCGAGCAACGGTAATACCGCGTCCGTTATTTAAGATACCTACACCATAGCGTTCTTTAACTTTTAACATTCTGATATCACGTTCAGGATCGGACCAGTTATCTGTAGTTAACGCTTCTTTCTGGATAATAACACCGACAGAAGAACGATCAAGGCAGTACATATCAAACTTCTTGGCAACTTTATCAAAACGAACAAAAGGACTAAAGCTGACACTGATAGGAACAGGAAGACGCCCTTGTACTTGATCGGGACTCATAATAAGTTTCTGTGGGCCCATGTCAGCTTGCAATCCCGCAAATCCTGGTGTACCTTGTGTTGCACCCCAAGGGTGAACTTGCTGTGCACCAAAAGCACCGTAGGTAAGACCATTACCGATCATACTGTTGCGTGCAAAAATAACCCATGCAAGCGGATGCATTATGATATCAGTAGGATTCATATCATTGGCCATCATAGCAAGAACAAGATCCAAAAAGTCTTCAATGGTCATTGTATCATTATAAGAACCGTCTTGTGCACGACCTGTAGTACCTACTTCAGGCATTTGTGCACGAAGATCGTTATCAAAGATAACGGTACCATGATCGGAAAAGCTGTTAAAACACCACTCTTCCTTATAGCGAGCCATTGCTGTCCCCATTTTGCGGATATTAATACCGAGAACATCCCAAGAGCTGTCCGATATCGCTTCTTCCGTAATGCGGATCTTAAGACCAATCTTTTTAACTCGCACTTCGAGTTGTGCGTTTTCAAGAGTCGAGAACTCAACGCTGTCCTCTTGATAACGTCCATCTTCAGCAACTTCGTGTGCTGTGACTTCACCAACAATAGGAACAACGTAAACTGTTGATCCGTTACCGCCCTCAACGTTAATAACGTTCATAAAACGAGTAGCAAGATACTCGGGTTCTGCAGCCTCACGAAGTTGTCCTTCGATAACACGCGGAATAAGAGTGACGGTGTCTGTAGACATAATAGTTTCTTTAACACTGACACGTCCTTTAGAAAAGTCGCCGTTAACGTTACGAACCATCTTTTCCATCATATCAAAAGTTTTAGGCTGTACGGACGGCTTTGTTTTACTTTCACCTTTGTCATAAGCTCTTTGCTGTTCTTCAGCTTGTTCTCGTAAACTTATGACTTGCTTTAAAGCTTCTGCTGTATAGATTCCCATTATCAAAGTCCTCCTTTACCTTATTTCTGGAACAGAATAAAGACTGAGCCGCAAATTCCGTCCCAATCCATAAAGGTAGGAACGCCGGCTTCACCACGACGTTTATACTGAACCTTAACTTCAACAGCTTTATCAACGTCAACTTCTTTGCCGTCTATAGTTTTTTTCGTTGTAAAGACACTCTTTGCGGTGTCAAGATCAGCAATAACTTCAAGAACAAAAATACCTTGAAGTTCAGAAACATATTTAGCTTCAAGAATGTCATTAGTGTTATTAACAGCGATCTTGGCACCGGGTTTAAGGGGTGCCCATGCTGCGCCGTCAATAGAAATTTCAAGGCTTCCGGGCGTGATAAACTGTCCCATATCGATAGTACGGAAGTACATGGGTACATATTCTTTGCCTTCTCCTGCCCAATGAATACGGCCGGCAAGTTGATCCGTAACGTCACGTTCTACAGCGTTAAAGCCGTCAGTTAAGCCGGGGATACCCATATCAGAATAACGATACTCAAAGTTCATACGCGGATCAAAGACGTCACCACGCCCTGTAGAAGCCAACATATGAAGATCGTGATTAAGGTAATTCTTGTCGTAAGGATATCCGGGATAACGCCCTGTTGAGAAGTAAGCAGTACTGTTAACACTGTCTTCACCACGGCGATTATTCTTAGAGTAAAGAGCAGGATTAAAGCCTTCATAGTTAAGACGATCTTCGAGTGCCCACATTGCCCAACGTGCAGCGCCTTCAGGAACGATTTCGTGATTAACACCGTAAACCTGTCCGATAACTTGCTGGCGTTCCATTTCGTATTCAAAAACTTCCATTTCCTTAACTTTGTCAGGGAAAGATAACGGCGACACAGTTACGCGACCGTTTTCGTCACTCTTAACTTGTGCACCAATAAAGAGATTACCGTAAGCAGAACCCCAGAAGTTTTCTTCAGCTTTATCCTTATACGCGAACCAAGGAAGCTCAACTATAGGATCAGTAAGGATAGGTCCGGGCATAATACCGTTAAAAGCATCTTCGTCACGGGTATATTCATTACGTTCAAGCATACCGAGTGGGATATTACCGGGACGCACATTAACTACTTCAGTCTTCGTAGTCTTGTCTTGAATACGACCATTTTCTTTGTTAACTTCATAACCTGCTGCGTCAAGTTGTTCTTCTGCACTGGTTTTACTCTTAAAAGGACGGTAAACATCTTTTTCGTAAGCAGCAGCCATTCCCGCAAGCGGCGTCCATTCTTTTTGTGCATTTTGCACTGCGTTACCTTGTGACGTAGGCTTAACGATATCAGTAGCTTCTTTGCCCCAAGTAGGATAAACGTCAGATACCTCACGAAGACGTACAGGCACACCACCGTTGGCGAGAGTCATTGTATTGAACAACTTTTTGCTTTCAAAGTTAACGATATCCATATAAGGATCACAAGCAACAATGCGGCCTTTAGGGATAACAATTTATAGGAATAGGTAAGGTTTTGATACAATCTCTACCTTTTCCCCTCCTCCGAACCGGGCGTGCAGCTTTCACCGCACCCGGCTCTCTATCGACTAGTACTTTCTATCAAGTTGTTTTCTGTACCATTGTAACTTCTTAGATTGCGTTTCTTCACTGTTGTGAATTAACTTGTGTGTTGCTGTACTCACCATTATAAGATTGTCTAATGCATTCTGACCTTGTTGTCTTCTAGGTTTTATATGATGGATATCAATGTCGCCCAGCTTAAGGTCTTTGCCTGTTATAGGATCCTTGCCTCGTTGTTTAGTAAACAACGGATAAGCATATATGTGCCAAAGCTTTGAGTCACTATACTCCCAAACTTGAAGTAGTTCCCTGGTATTTAACCATTTTGATTCATAGATATATTCCTTATAGGAAAGCTTAGTGTTTTTTCTGATTTCATAGATGTCCAACACTATGCTACGTTCTTTATGAGTCCAGGTATACTTTGTCGTACCTTCTTCTCTTTGAAGGTTTCCTATCTTCCTAGCTCGGTTAAGTAACCTTTTTGTTATATATCGCAAAATACTTCCGATATTGTTTGCAATATCGTAATAGTTAAGGATACCTACAAGCCATTTCTTGAATCTCCAAACTTCTTCAAAGCTTACAAAGTTGTGACTCTTAACTACTTCTTTTATTTCTTTTTCATTGGCTTCGTCTATGTATAACCCTATATACTCTTTTTCTCTTATATTCTTTTTAATGGTGAACCCTAAGAAGTTTACCGTGTTGTACCCAAGCTTGCTCTTTTCTTGATTAATGCCGATTTTTAGTTCTTTTTCAATGAAACGGCTTACTGCCTCTGATACGGCTAATTGTTCATTTCTACTGTGAACAATAATTAACGTATCGTCTGCATACCTTAAATATTTACCTTGGGGTTTTCTACCGCGTGATTTTAGCCATTCAGTGTAATTTTCTTTATGAAGCTCAAAATCTCTTTTTCTGTGGGTTATTACCCCTAAGTCCATATTTTCTTCTATCCAAAGATCTAACTTGTTTAAGAAACAATTCGCAAGTATTGGGCCAAGGATAGTTCCCTGTCCAAGTCCTATCCCTTTATATTCCCTTGAAATATACATTAAGTGTTTTATCGTTGCTAACAACTTAGGATCTTTAACTCCAAGTTTAGCAAGTTCTCCTATTGCTTTTTCAAGTGGAATATTGTCAAAACAACTTTTGAAATCAAGTTCTATAGTATAATTATGCTTACTTGCATGAAATACGTTAGCTACCTTTGCAACAGCCATTTTTGCTTGTAAACCTTTGCGAAATCCATAGCTGTTCTTAGACATTTTGGTATCAACTATCGGTTCAATAATCTGGTATACAGCTTGCTGTGCTATCCTATCATACAGATTGCAGACTGTAAGTGTTCTTGTTTTTCCACTCTTTTTAGGAATTTGCACTTGTTTGCTGCTGACCTTTTTATATCTCCGAAGCCTTAACTTAATTTCTTTAATAACATTGTTCCCAATGTTATCCTTATTGATACCGTCTGGTCCAGGTGTTTTGCTGCCTTCGTGACTTAACACCGTCTTAATAGCTTGCCGTATATTATCTTCAGCTAAGCACTTACTATATAAACTTGCCATACTTACTGCCCCCATTTCAGGAACTTATCTGGCATAAATTTTCTAGTCGACTGCTGCCCTTGGCTCCACTGTATTTCTACAGTATCACAGCTACTATGGCAGCTCTGACGCCCAAGAATTTCAACTTCCCCTTAGGTTCTTGGTACTTAAGAACTTTACCAGTTCAGTCACTCATTAAGAGTGCTTGGGCCTCGCGTGTTTTATAATGTCTAGGTATATAACGTTACTTAGGCTTGTACTATGCGCCGTAGAAGAACTTTCGTAAGCAACAACCCCGTGATTTCTCACTGTTGCTATTCCATTTGACTCAACCATATCATTTGGAACCTTCTGTGCAAAACATTTGCGATATCAAGGCATTTTAGAATCCGATTTCCTTGACTCAGGCTTCGACGCTTAAGACCATACATTTCTTATCGTAGCCATATAACGTTCCCTAACCGCACTAACTCACTTCTGTAATCGGGAAGAAGTTTTTGCACGACTTTAGCGGGCTTCAGACTATGGAATTACTTCCTTAGCCTGCCGCAGTCTCATTAGCAGGAAATTCTGTGATTATTAGGGGTTCACAGTCCTTACTTGACATTACAATTTTCACGCCGCACGGTTAAAACCTACGGCCCAACCGTATCTGAAGAGTACAGGCAGTCTGTAATCAAATTCATACTTAACGTTAGGAACGTCATGAGCTGATATGTTTAAACGAATTTGAGTACGGTTAACTCTATCTTCGTCTCTGCGGTGCCCCGGAATGCCGGTATTGCGAAATACCTCACCTCGTGCACCGGGTTGTAACGTCTCCTGAGTGTTAAACTCGTTAGGATATAAAGCCATTCTAGTTTCAACTCCTTTTACTTACGAGAACCGGCCACTGCCATGAAGATAGTTTCAAGGCCTGCCCTAAGATCAGATATACCGCCGTCTCCTTTTTGTTCCTTAAGAGAAATGCTTGTAGAATCCTTTGCTTCTTCTACAAGACCGGGATTTTCAACGGTACCTGGAGTCTTAGGAGCTTCGTTAGTTTTTTCCTTAAGTTCAAGCTTAAGATCAGCTATAGAGTCACGGATAGACGACTCTTCTCTGTTACGAAGCAATGACTCGTCAAGAGCAACCTTGCCGCCTACACTTCTTAATACTTGAAGGTTATCGATCAAGCTTTCCTTAAGAGATATCTTTACGCTGGCAAGTTCTGTTTCAAGTTCTTCTCTCATTTTCTGTTCTTCAGACAATTTTTCTTCAAGGTCTTTCTTGCTGATATCAAAATCTGATACCTTCGTTTGTAACGAGATTTTGTCTGCCTCAAGAAGTTCTACCTTCTTTTTAAGATCGTCTTTTTCTGATATCAACTTGTTAACCTGTTCTTGTAAGCTGTTGTTTTTATCTGCAGCTTCTTTAACCTGTTGTTCAAGGTTATCTTTGGTAGCAGAAACAGCTTTAAAGCTTGTTTCAAAGTTAACGGCTTTTTCTTCCGCAGTCTTAAGCTTTTCTTCCATTTCTTTGATATCCATACTTTCTATCATCCCTTCTTTTTCGTAACTTTCACTAACAGAAGGCTTACTCTTTGTAGCAGGATAGCTTCTGACATTACCTGCAAAGATATCACTTGGTACTATAACGTAAGAAACTTCTTTGGGCTGCATTGAGTGGATATCCCAAAAAGCAGTTTCTTTACCGTAAATATGTCCTTTTTGGTGCTCACAAGATATTACAGAACCATCACTGTCGAGTTCAACAGGTTTACCGCAGATAGAACAACGAACGTCGTCAGCGATAACACCTATTGACACAGTTTGGTTAATACCGTTTTTGATATCAGCCTTATCCTTTTCACCGGGTATATTAACTGTCAGAACAAGAGCAGGTGTTTTGGAAAAAGTATCGTTAGTTTTATAACTTGCGCCTATAACTCTTCCTATGATATCACCGTTTTTCTCGTTATGGTGCGTTATAAGCGGTTTATTGTAAGGCTTTGTCCATCCCGGAATACTGTTCTTGAGACATTTTTCTGTGTAACGGGTATAGTTACGAGTATAATGTGGCATTGCGTGAATGGCTTCAACGTCAACCATAAGAGAGTTAGGATCTATGTTTTGTTCTACTGCAGCTTCAGAAATGTTGATATCAGAAACAGAGTCATCTGTGTTGGAAAACTGAAAGTTACCATCTAAAGTCTCGTACAAGATTATAGCCAAGCTATGTCACCCCCTTTTCTTGTTCTAATCCTATCTTGCATGAACAGTAAGCGTGAAAAGCAGGAATATCGTCAAGGCTAAACTTGTTAGTCTTTATGATATCTTTGTACTCTTCTTGATCCTTGGATCCGTTAAAGTGCACAAATACTTCAGGTATCTTTAACTGTTGACAAGTCTTAACGTAACCATACCAGTAAGCCTTGGGTATAACGTGAACAGACAAGAACCTTACACGGTAATCACAAACGTCAAAAATTGCACGTTTATCTGCCATGGTAGCATCGTTACCAAGACGTTTTAACCTTTTGCTGATATCCTTAAAGACGCCTGTTACTACCCTTGTAATTTTGTCATCGATAAGAGTAGAAGGTATTTGTCTCAAACTGTCTACAGGTTGTTTGATATCACGAAGTGCACGCTGTATACCTAAAGACATTTCTACAGCAGCTTTGTTTTTAAACTCTTTTATGATAGAATCTCTTGCTATAGGTAAGATAATACTTGGTCTTTCATTGTTCTCGACTATATCATTACGCGCTGCTTGCCAAGTTTTATAAACCTTTTCAAAAGATTGTCTAAAGTCAGCACGATTTTTCTTGGTTTTATCTGACATATTTTCTGTGATATCAAGAGATTCTTTGACCTTCATACTCGTAGTACCGTGTTGATTAGAAGGTTGTACCTTAGCAGCTGTAGTTCTTTGGCTTGTAGTACCTGAACTGCTGCTACCTGTAGCAGCTCCTTTAGCTTGTGCTACAGCAAGATCATGCGGCGTCACTATCATACTCATGTGCAACATATTTGTATCTATTTCTGCGTCCTTACCTATTCTGAAGCGTGCCTCGTCAAACGGTATAAGGTTACCTTGGAAGAGATTAAGGGCGTGAGTTTCTTTCTTAATCCTTGTTTCAAGGTTAACTTCTTCAAACTTAAAGCGTACAATGTCGTCAGCGTTGCCTATCGGATCAAAGCCGCCTTCTTGTAACATTTCAACGAACATTTGTTGTTCAATAAAGGTAGCAATTTGTCTTTGAAAGAACTTAACAGTGTCGTGTTCTTGTTCTTCCATCGAGTCAGCGTCTTGCTTGGCACCGCCACGCCCCATCATACTTGCACTAACGTTAAGGACAGAGAATACTCTTTTCTCGAAGTATTCCATATACTTCGTAATATCAAGGGCTTCACCATCAGCGCCTACAGAAATAATTTGAGTACGTTCGTTAGTTATCAAGACGCCGTCATTGTTGTATTTCTCTATCTCTTTTTGTGCATCTTTTATCTCTTGTTCGGTAGCCCATCCTTCAGGCTGCTCAAGGCCTATCTTAACTTGGGTTATGGGATTGGCGTAACGGTAGATCTGTGACAAAGAACTGCCTTCTATCTTACGAAGCATTTTAACGTCTTCTAAAACGGGTACCAGTCTTGGTAAACCAAAAGCTGCGTTACCATCCTTATCTATATAAAAGTGGATAACGTCAAGATCCTTAAAATTCTTGGTATTACTGCCTACTTCTTGTTGATAGTTCTTAACGGTACCGTTTTTATCTCTCTTGATCTTTATAGTAGTAGGATCGATTCTAAAGTAACCCCCTACAGGTTTAGTATCCCAAACACCTACAGCTTGGATACCTCCAAGTTGTGACTGTTCAACTCTACTTTTAACCAAGAAAGCGTTAGAGTAACGAACAAGATCTTCTGCTATCCCTTGTACTAAAATATCAAAGGGTACCTTGGTTGCAAAAGACATAAAGCGTAAGCGTTGTCTGACATACTCTGCAGCATTTTGATTGTTTGACACTATAGAGTAGCCCGCTTTAAAGATAAGTTGTGAGTACTTTTGTATCATAATGGCTATGTAAGAGTCGGCAGTGCACGCTTCCTTGATCTCAGCAAGATCATACTCAGGTTCTTGAAAATCGTTAGAGTCATTTTCGCCTGAAAATCCTACCGGTTTTATCCAAAACTGCTTAAGGTTACCGGGATTAACCTGGATACTGGCACTCTTAGAGCTGCCGCCACTGCTTCCGCTACCGCCGGGAACCTCGCGAATTTGCAAGGATTCCTCTGTCTTTCTTCCTAACAGGAAACTTAACAAACCCACAAGGAATTCCTCCCTACTTGATATCAGGTTTATAACTTACGAAGTAATCATACACCTTTTTATACATATCCTTAGTAATGTGACCTTTATGTTCACTACGTTCAATTAAATTCCATCCATCTTCGAAAGACATTTCAGGTTTCTTTTTATTAATATCCTTACGGTTTGCCCATAATATTGCAAAGCCATAAGGTGAAATAATTCTTGCACTCACAGTATTACCTGTTGCAGTAATTGATGCGTAATAGCCACCGGTATTAGCTAAAAGATTACTCTTAGGAGCACTCTTGTCTTCATAATCAGTATTTAAGACGTAAAGATCAGGTGTAAAGTTAGCGGGAAACTTTTTATAAGGCGAAGTTTTACTAGTGGTTGTTGGCGGTGTTTCACTTGTAGCACCGTTACCTGTACCAGTAGCTTGCTCAACTTTCTTTTGTGACTCTGGCCCTACAGTAGACGACGGTATAGTGTCAGCAGCAGTTGTTGATACGGGCGAAGTACTAAGACCTATGTCACTGTTAGGCATAGCTCCTGTTGACGCTGTTACGGGTGACGGTGTAATACTACTACCGGTTGCTGTGGTATTACCGGTTGTTGCAGCATTATTAGTTGCCGTGTCAGTACCCTTCATATACTTATCACTCTGGTTAAGAACATTCTTGATAGCTTGTCTGCCGACAGGTGTCTCTTTGTTATAAATACCGGCGTCGAGATTACACAAGTAAAGGATATCGTTCTTAGAGTAATGACCGCCACTTGGTGCAAGATCGAAGTCTTCGTCAGGATCTTCAATACCTCTTGCTTTATCAATCTCGTCAGGTGTGAGATTAACGTTAGTCTTACTGTCACCTTGCTTACTAACTTGATTTTCTGCTTCTTGTTGTTCCTTGGTTTTGGGTTGCATACGGGTAACAGCGTTAGTGCTGCTGCTTGTTTCTACTTCTTCAGTCTTGAAGATATCAACGCCTTCTTTAACAAGCTTAGCTTTAGCTTTAGCCTCAACAAGAGTATGATCCAAGATATCTTCTGTCAGCTTAACCGACGCGTCAAGGTATTTGTACATATTGTACAGTGATAACTTGTAGGCAGCGTCATAGTCAGCACGTGCTTGTCGTAACAACATATTGGCTTCAGAGTCAACAAACTCAGCAGAGTCACCGTAAGCTTCGGTGTAGTATCTTTCTCTTGCCTTAGCAGCGACATTCCAGGCACGCATATGAGTTACCGTTAGATCGGCGTTAGCGACCTTTTTGAAGAGTCTTGCTTTTTGTAAGCGTTGAATCTGTGACCTGATAATGGTATCGTGAAGGTGATTACTGTTAATGCCGATTCCTACTACGTTATTACCGTCATATTTTTTTGTTAACATATCAGGATCTGAAAGTCCAAGTTCAACAGTTAATCCTAAAATATGGTGAAAATATCTCTGCAATGCCATTCTCATTTTTTGAAGATAAAATTTTTGAAGATCAAGTTGGTCACTCTTGTATGACTCGTGTGCTACCTGAACAAGACTCTTTGGTGTTTGTACTGATATAGTGATATCAGTTTTTGGCACAAAGACTGAAGACATATCTTTTATCCACGACGTATCAGGTTCACTGCTGTTATCTAACAACACTTGTTGTTCAACGTCAGGAATAATAATGGTACCCGGTGCCGGAATTGTGTCCTTGTCAAAATTGTTGATATCACCACTTCTAATAGTAACGTAAGGTGTTGTACCGTATCCTTCTTCGTCAACAGTACCAGGTCTTATCGTAACAGAAGGAATAATAACGCTAACGGAGTCAAGACCACCCGATATTCCGGGAATGCCTCCCGGTATTGAACCTGTTGTTCCTGGAATATCCGGTATAGTATCAGTCAGCACAGGAATAATAGTAGGATTACCGCCACCCGGTATACCTGTACCGCCTCCTGTAACACTGCCTGATATCACACTTATTCCGATATCAGATCCAGGTGTAAAACCGGGAATAGAACCTCCTGTAGTTGATACTCCTGTTAGAGTATCTGTTGTACCACCGGGTAAAGTACCGCCCCCTGTAACTGATCCTGGATATCCAGGAATTGTACTTGATCCGGGTAACGATCCTGGTGAGCCCGGTATCGTACCCGGACTTCCGGGTATAGTGCCTGGATAACCAGGGATAGTCTCAGAGCCAGGAAGTGTACCGGGATATCCCGGAATTGTACTTCCTCCCGGCAGACTGCCCGGTATTCCGGGGACAGTGGCCGTACTACCTGGAAGAGTACTGGTAGTACCGGGGAGAGTATCAATACCGGGTAGTGTTGCAGGTACAATAGTTACTCCTGTAGGAATAAAACCGCCGCCCGGAACAGAAGTTCCTGATCCTGAGTAGGGCGGTAAAGTGCCAGGAGAAGACAAGGTAGAACCGGTGCTTGGTAACGTACCCGGAATACCCACAAGCTTCTCTAATTCTTCTTCTATTTTTAAGATCTCTGCTCTTTGTCTAAGCTTTCGGGTTATCTCTAATATCGGATCAAGTCCTTCAGGCAACCCTGCCGCTACTTCTTCTAAATCCTTAAGATCTTGCAATACGTCATCAACGGTTTCAGGTGGTGTTTCAGCTATTGGGATATCAGGGTGTTCAAAAACAGCCTCAGATCTCCAGTCACGAATAGGACTAAGGTCAGGCTTGTATAAAAGATTATATCGGTTCTTGTCTATTGCCATAATACCTTTTAAGTCCTCCTTACCATAAACTGCGACCACCTGTACCCCTTGGACTTCTTGAAAACGCACTGCCGTAATTGCCATTACTAGAAGACCTTGGTGCAGACACTCTAAGATTATAACCTTTTCCGGTTATTCTTTCAGGCGCCTTAACCCACTGTTGATATTCTCCTGCTCTTTCACCGGGGCCTTTTCCTATCTGAGATACAGGACGATTTTTAGAACCCCAAGGATCTCTAACTGTTTCAATGCTTCTGATATCACGATCTACTCTGTCATAGAAAGGTGACACAGCAGTAGATATTACACTTGTGTTTTGTATTTCCTTAATGTACTGGGTTACCTCAGGAAACTTAAGTACCATAGCAAGGTAAGCTAACCCCAGTGCGTCAACAAAATGTTCGTTTTTACTGGTGTAAACAGGTTTACCACTTTGAGTTACTCTTTCAACAGAATAGTCAATAAGTTGCTTTGACAACACTTCGTCAAATGGTGAAAGTATCATTTTGCCGTCTTCAAAGGCCTTAACTAAGGAATTAACCATAAAAGGTTTTAGCGGTTCCTTAGAAAAAGTTTTCTTAACCGGATTAGGTACGTTAATAACCTGGCTAAGTTGAAAACCCATTACCTTATTTTTTAAACCCGTGTTAGGGTGTTGTTCCCCGTAAATTTGTAACCTTTCAAGTTGATAATCCACTTGTGTTATCGCAAAGGCTTTTTATCCCTTGCTTCCTGCACTTTCGTACAGGGTCAGCGTACATTTTCACAGAGATATCTGCTGTGCCGGACACTCTTGGAAAGATTATTGCACCTTCTACGCGTTACGGTACTCACTTATGAGTTACCACGGTATCAGCACGTCACAGCTTTTACCGTTTTTGTCCGGTTATACTCTTACAAAACTATTACTGTAAGATATCTGTCTTGTAAGGCGGCGTACTTTGATATCACAGACGTATTCTTGATATCAAAACTTTTTCACCGTAACCACGATCAAGAAAGATCCAACGGGGATTATAAATTTCGTTAACACTGATAATCGCCTTAACAGCGTTATCAAGAGTATACTCACTACGTGGTATCTCTATTCGCTTCATTACTATAAACTTCTTAACTTTTATATCATAATCAAGAACTATAATAGAAGAACCTGCTTGAAACTTGTCAAAATCGACCCCAACAGTTCGAAGCAAGCTTTGCGGTGCAGGGTTTTCTCTTGTAAATACAAAAGATAAGGGCGGTTGTTGCCCTTCTATAGATCTCTCTTGCATTTTGTTTAATAGTTCGTAAGTGTACCATAACTGCCTTGCAGCCTTGTCGATATCTTCCTTGTTGAAGACACCTAACTCTTCTGTACCAAACTCTGCAAGAACTTCGTGTTCGTACTCTTGTTGAGTCAGCTCAGCACGCGCTCGTGTATCCATGTCCTCGGTCCACAAAGGAGATCGTTGACTTGCAATGTGCCAAGCTGTGTAACCAAAACTAGAATCAGTACAAGCACGCCAAAATATTTCGCGACGTCCTGTAGGTGTTGATGATACAGTGATGCCAATATCAGGACGCTCGTTAGCTATTGCTGACACTGTACCGTAATCACCACTGTTCATATACACTTTGTTATCAACGGACTTTTTATTCCGTTATCTCATAGTTACCTATGAGTTCAGACTATTTCTTCTGCTCTGATAAAAACTTCTTGACGATATGATATCAGAGAGTTGCCCCGCTTTCGTGGAAGATTTTATTGACCCGTAGGTCTCACTTCTAGTCGTTAGACACTACTATAACGTTACCGCTACAGCTTGGTACGGCGTTAACCCCTTGGGTCTTTCACCGTTTAACGGAGTTTTACTTGAACTATAAAGTTTTCTTAATTTTTATCCAATTCGTCCAAAAAAATCCAGTCAGCTCGCTGGCCGCGAATTGACGCTGCGGCCTGACCTGTGCTTGCGCCCGTAGTCAAGCCCAGAATCGTAGACCCGTTAGCAAACTCGATAGTGTAAGGTGAGTTCTTCATTTTAACGACTTCAGCTTTTATCATAGGACTTTCGTGAATGATCTCTCTCATTCTCATAAAGATCAAGTTAACTTGGTTTTCGTAAGGGGTAACATACAGTACACGGTAGTTCTTATGGGTAAAACATTGCCACAAACCGTCTATGCACATTATTTCGGTTTTTCCTAACCTGCGTCCCATACGATAAGCTTTCCTGATATCACGATTTCTGAGAAGTTCTGCTTGGTAGTCACGAGCTATCCAAGGTCCGTACTTTTTGGTTTCAGGATTCAAGGCTACAACAAAAGCTTTAGCCCAAAGAACGGGATCTTTTAAAATAGCCTTAACTTTCTCAACTTCTACTGGTGACATTTTTGTTGCCATACACGATAATTTCCTCCTTGTAACTGTTTGTTAATAACCATACTGTCTCATTCTTCTCTCTTCTTCTACTCTTCTTCTGTGTTCTTGTGCTTCTCTTGACGGTCCTGTCATTGCCATATTCCAAAGAGCAAAGGCGCCTGCTAATCCCATCATACCCATCGACTTCATAGTAGTAGGTGATCTCAGTTCTTGTAATACCTTCTCGATAGCACTCTTCTGTTCCTTGATTACTGCAACTGGTTTTGGCCTTACAGTTTTAGCTGCTGTCTCTTTTGTCTCCGGTGTAACAGAAGGTGAAGACGGCGTTTGCTGTGCAGGTAGCGCAGGTCTGGTTTTTGGTACAAAGTTCCAAGATCTTTCTCTGATATCAGCAGTTATCTTTTGTTGTAGTTCCTGTTCGGCAACAACGTCATAAGACTCTTGTTTGTCTACACCGGGTCTTACTCTCGGAATGGCACGACCGTTTTGTTCCTCAAAGTCTTTCCACGCGTCATTTGGCATTACAAAAATGTTTTGGTACCAAACACCGTTGCTTTTTATCGGTTTACCAAAGTTACGATCATATACTTCTCGTTCTGTCACCAGCAGTTGATCATAACTGTCAGAAAAAGCTTGTCCGGTAAGCTTCGACATTTCTGTTACTTTGTCGATAACGGAAGAGTCAGCCATTCTGCTGCTGTTAGCAATTCCAAAGACGTTAGGAGCAGTAACAGAAGGCACAGGTTTTTGCCCTGTATTAAGAATAACTTTCTCGCGTTCCTTTTTATCTTTGTTGTATTCTTCTTGTCGTTTCCTCATGACGTCAGCTTCTTGTTCACTTACGTCAGTGCCTATCCTGTACCATATTTTATCTTGTTTAACAAAGAAAGTATCAAAAAAGTTATCAGGAAGTGACCTTCTGTAGTTTCTGAATTCTTCACTGTCAAAACTGTTGAGTTTATCACTAACTTGTTTTTGTGTAGCTGTAGTTAACCATTGATACTCTTGATCAAAGGTTTGCCACCAATCAAGTTGTTCTTTTATAGGCTTAAACCTTGACAAGTATTCGTTATCGTAACCTTCATATTTTCCTTTGATATCAGCAAGGGCCTTAGTATCATTTTGAATGTTAGTAATAACCTCATTAGCTGTGTCATACTTAAAATCTTCGTCAAAGTGATAGTTAGGATCTGCTTGTAAAATTTTTAGCTTTGTGGGCAAGTTGGTAGCTTCTCTTTGTGCTACCTGATATCTTGCGTTATAACCACCAATTTTTTCTATCTGGTCAGCAGCATTAGATTGATCTTTAAGTTTTTCTAATCTGTCAGTTAATCTCTCTATAGCTTGTTTTCTTTGTGATCCGTCAGGTGTAGGATATTGCTGTTCCTGTTTTTGCAGATACTCTAACTTCTTATTAGCTTGTTCTTTAAAGATTTTTTGTATTTGTTCGTCTGTTTCTCTAATGGTATTAAGATTCTCTTGTATTTCTTTATCAAGCTGTTGAGTATCTTCGTCAACGAAAGTACGATAATAACGAACATTTTGTCCTTCTTCTTTACCTATCTTGATAAGACTATGTTTTGGTAACCACGCAGGAAGAGATCCTAAGTCTGCTACTCTTTTTTGGAAATCATCAAACGATTCTTGTTGTACTGCTTTTAACTCATCATGAATTTCTCTTAACGCTATAACTCTGTTAGAATACTTAGTCTTTTTGTCAACTTTAGTGTCTTTTTCTCTTTCGTCAAAGATATCCTTAAAGCTTATTGACGGAATGATATCTCTGATATCACGTTGTAACTGTAAAATTTCTGCACTTTGTTGTTTCCAAGAAATACGTTGACCTTGTATTGCAGCTTTTTCGTCAATCCTGGTAACGGGATCAACTGCTTCACTCAGAGCAGTTTGTTTCTTCTGTAGTTTTTGTTCTGTAGTGAGTATCTTCTCTAATTCTTCTGTGTCTTCCTTAGTTTTTTCTGCGGCATCTTTTTCTTCAAGCATCTTACGTCTGGTATCAAGATCTTCTAGTCTTTTATTATAATGTTCTATTAGTCCCTGTCGATCTTGTTCAAATAAAGTTTTTATTGTAGTATTTAGTTTCTCTTCAAACTCATCTAATATTTCCTTGTCAGCGATAGTCCTATAAAAGATAGAAGAGTCTCCTGCAGCAGCGCCTTTAACCTCAACAATATAATCTTTTGGAAGTGACTTAAGGTAGTTTTTTCTTTCAGAAGATTCTAAATTACGAAGACGTTCTTGAACGTCCTCAAAAGATTCGCTTGAAAGTTGTCTTACGTTATTAATAGCAGTTTGCCACCAACGCCATTGTTTCTCAAGAGATTGTTTACCAACAAAGTTAGGAGCAGAAAGTCCCTCAGACAATATAGGGATATCAGCAGCAGCCCATTGTTTTTGAGTTCTGATATCACGGAGTGCAGATAATCTTTCGTCACCCTTAAGATCTCTGCTAAGCAATATTTTTGCGTTAGGATCAGTTTCGTAAATGTCAGCTTCTATTTTTAGTTTTTCTTCAAGGTAAATGGCCTTACGCAGACCTGCGGTATAGCCTTTTTCTTCAATTTTATCTTGGATTACCTTGGTAGGATCATTTGTTACGTAATCATAAAGTTTTTGTACTCCCTTAAGTCTTTTAAGCCTGTAGTCGCCTTCCTTGGGAGGGGTAACAGTTAAAGAATTTTGAAGCGATATAATCTGATCAGACAAACCTTTTTCGGTTAAGCTTCTTGCTGCAATAATACGGTTATGACTCTCTCTGATACTGTCGTAGAACGGAGCCAATACTTCTGCAACGTCAGTCTTAAGACGATCAAGGTCGATATCAGCTAATCCCGATATGCCAACACGATATAACTTATTGTTAAATCTCGTACCTGCCATTCTTGTAGCTTGTTTACCGTCTTTAGTGTAGGATACCCTGGGCATTACGTGTCTATACTTGGGATCTTCTAACAGCTCGTTAAAACGTTCCAAGCTTATGTTAGGATCTAAAAGCTCAGCTCGTCTCTGTTGTTGATCTGCAATAGCAACGTCAGCATATCTTAACCATAGTGCAAGATTTTCGGTAGGCTTACCTTGGCTGGGATTTTCAAGGTTTCTAACCCTGGAATTCCAAAGTCCGTCTGTCCTGGCTTCTATCAGTTGCTTTTTGGCAGCCTTATAACCTTCGTCGTCTTTATCTTTGTTAGCTGATATCAGGTCAAGGTAACCAAGTGATATCTTGTCGATATCTTGTCTTCCTTTGATTTCTTCAAGTCTTTCGCTTAACTCTTTGCGATAAATCTTAACTTTGTCGACAGCTGACTGGTCTTTCTTAAACTTAACCTTTAATCCTAAAGTTTTTGCAATCTGTTGGTAAGACTCAAAAATGTCTACGTCAGTCTCAAAGTTAAACATTAACCTGTTGATAATGCCTTGCTGTTCTGCTGTTAATACGTCATTATCTAAAGCTGTAATCCTGTCAGCTATTCTGCGATAAAGAAGAGAGCCGCCCTTGGAAGCCAGATCTTTGACCTTGTCTTCAATATCTTTGCCTGCTCTTTTTGCTATCTCTTTGCCTATCTTCTCTCGCAAGACTATCGTTTCTCTGTGAAGAGTAGATCCCGGTTGTTTGTAATCCTGTTTTCCGGAAAGCGCGATATAACGTTCTCTCAGTTCTTTAGCTTGTTTCGTTACTCCGGGATACTTTGTGTCAGAAAGTTGCCGTAACCACTCATTAAGAGTAGTTTCAGCTGAAGTATCTCTCAGATACTCTTGTCCGTCTTTACCTTTTACGTATTTCTTTCTTATTCTGACTTTTGCGAGATCTTCGTCATAGAACGTAGTTGCTGCCTCAATATTGCCACTCTCGTAACTTTCTCTGAGAGCTTCTTCTGCAGCGCTTCCTATTTCGTTAAGCCTGATATCAACAAGTTTTTTACCAAGTTCGTCGGTCTTAACGTTAATAATTTTTTTTAAGGCGTCAAGATCTCTGCTGGCTTGTTCTTCCTTAAGACGTATAAGTTCTTGTATGTAAGTCTTCTCGTCAACAAGATCAGGATCAGGATAGCTTATCTGTGTTCTTAAACTTTCGTCTCTAATCTTGCTCAATAAAATTTCATCTAATGGTGCGTCATTAGCGGGTAACGGATAACGAAAATATTTTATAAGTTCATTGATCCTGTCAATAAACCACTGCTCTCTTTTTTCAGGCTTTGTCGGTTTGATATCCGTTTGTCTTTTTTGTCGTTCTTGTTTAGGCTTTGTGCTGTTTTGCTTTTTACTCTCTGCTAACTTCTGTTTCATATTACGAACTCTGTCAGCTATTTTAGGGTCAACAGATACTAGCGTAGGTTTAACAGGGGCAGCAACGTCAGCTGCAGTGTTAACAGAAACGGAGTCCCAAACTTCCGGGATATCACGAGTAATCTTGAGATCCTTTTGTACTGCTGCAGATATCTCTTCTTGTACCGGTACAGGTGGAGCATCTGGCGTATCAACGACAATACCGGCTTTTTCTGTTTCCTTAACAACTGTCTCAGCAGAAATGTTTTCTTCAGGCAACGTTACAAGATCTACCGGCGCAGCTACATTTTCTGTAATAACTGCTGCTGCCGTTTCTTCTGCCACAGGTGGTGGTGATACGACGATATCTTGTGTTACTGACGCTGCAACGGTAGGTGTACCGGAAGAAGGTGATACAGAAGGGGCAGGAGTAACAGGTGTTACATTTTCAACAGGATCAGAGACAGGAATAACTCGAACAGGTGCCCCTGATAAGGTGATACCTTTAAGGTTACGGTAAGTTTGTGAGCCGGTAAAGTTGATATTACCATTATGACTTGCAGTAAAAACAGATCCGTCATTAACTACAGCAGAAAAAAGTCCTAACTCTTCCAAGATCTTAGTAGCTGTACCAAAGTCATACCCGGATATCTGCACACCTGTTTTTTTACTGAAGTCAGCAGCCAAGGTACTAACGTTAAAAGGTTCATTGCTTCTTGTCTGCAAGAACTTGTAGATATCTTGGATAACAGTGTCAGACAAGGCCTTAACAGAGTTACCGGCAACAGGCCTTACACTTTTAACGTTAAGCTGAACGTTTTCTGTTCCTCTAAACTCGTTGATATCAAGAGAGAAGGTAACGTCGACGTTGCTGTCCCTAACTAAGTCTTCCAGGTTACCTGCACCAAAAGCTACAGCACGTTTATCGCCAATATTAAAAAACAAGTGTTTACCGTCACTGCTTGTTCTAACGTCACTGGCCCTAACGTCAGAGACTCCAAAAATTGGTCTTTCGTTGTTAACACCAAAAGGCCCCATCTTTTCAAGTTCTTTAGCGTCAGCTAAGGTTATTTCTGCAGGATCCAGATCTGCGTCTACAAGTTCAAGAGCAGCAAGAGACGGAAAGTTATCCCTTGCAAAGTTATCAAACGCAGCCTTGAAGGCAGAAAGGTTCTCTGCTTTTATGACTAAACCTGCTGCTTGTTCGTGACCGCCATACCTTAGCAAGAACTTGTCAGTTTCCCTAAGCGCATCCATAACGTTAAAGCCCGGTACACTGCGGGCAGATCCGTGATAGATCTTGCCGTCTTCGCTGGTTAGCACTATCGACGGCAGTTTGTGTCTTTCAGATAACCTTGCTGCCGCAAGACCTACAACGCCCTCGTGCCACCCTTTGTTTTCAACAATGACGGAACTGATATAACCGCCTGTTTGTTGTCGCAGTTGTAACAGCTGTTTTTCTGCACTTTGAACGATATCAGCTTCTATAGCTTTTCTCTTCTTGTTAAGCTCGGACAAAGAATCAGCTATTTTTTGAAAGACAGCTTTGTTCTCTTGTTGATCAAGAGTGAACAAGGACAGCGCTATGCCGGGATCTTCTACCCTGCCTGCAGCGTTAATACGGGGTGCTATTTTAAAACCGATATCTTCAGCAGTAAGGTGTTTTTTTTGTGCAAGATCTGTCGTTTTTAACAGTGCTTGGATTGCCTTATCTTGCGACGCTTGGATAGCCTTTAAGCCGTCAGCTACGATCTTTCGGTTCTCTCCTGTCATAGGCACAACGTCAGCAACGGTAGCTAACGCTGCAAGTTCAAGATTTTCAACTGACTTTTGGATATCAGCACCTGTTATCTTGTTTCTCAAGGCTTGGCTAAGCTTGAAGGCAACGCCTGCACCACTAAGATTTTTGTTAGGATAGTAATCTTTTGCTTGGTGCGGATTAAGGACAGCAACGGCTGACGGCACACCACCCTCAGGTACCAGGTGGTGATCGGTAACGATAACGTCAAACTTGTCAGCGATCTCAGAGATCTCTTTCTCGTTACCGATACCCGTGTCAACCGTTATTAACAGGTTAGTACCTTTTTCAGCAAGACTTTTGAGAGCGTTACTGTTAAGACCGTATCCTTCAGATCTCTTAGGAATGTAGGTATCAACAGCAGCTCCAAGATCTGACAGGGTACGATACATTATCGCAGTAGCTGATACCCCGTCAACGTCGTAATCACCAAAAACAGTTATCCGCTCACCACTTTTGATAGCTCTTTCGATTCTGCTGACTGCGCTGTACATATCTTTCATCATAAAGGGGTTTTCGAAAGCGGTATGGGGGTTTAGAAAGTTCTTGATAGCGGTAGTGTCAGAAATTCCTCTGGCATTAAGCAATCTTTCTATTAAAGGTAACGCCATAATGTTTACACCACCTTAGAATGGTGACGAGTAAAGCTCAGCGTTACTCTTGCGGCCACCAAAGGCTACGCCCATGGTTCCTACGATAGCTGCCGCTCCTACAGCCCCCGTATGAAGTTGATTACCAAAGAAGTAGTTAGACATACCGGGACCTTCAGCTACGTTTTTTTGCACGGTAGCAATAGCGTCATCAAACATCTTTCTCTTTTCGGCGTCAGAAGCCTTGCTCTTTTTAATCTCTTCAATTCTTTTACCAAGGTACGTATCTTGTTCTTTCGCAAGATGCTCAGCCGCAGCGTCAAAGCCCCAGCTTGACGGATCGCCTTTCATTCTTTCTCGTAACATAGCACGATCAAGAGAAACCTTTCCGTTACCAGCCATAGCTTGTTCGTAAGTAGGCAAAACGCCTGAGAAGTCAGCAGCAGCGTCAGCTACGGCTGCTTCTTGTGCAGATCCTGCCGCTGTCTCTTGCAAGGTTTTGCCTGATCCTATCTTTTCTAGATCTTCCTGAGCCTGCTTTAGACGTACGTGTGCTGCGTAAGCTTTCCCAATATGTGTCTGATTTTCTATATCATAACCCTTTAATCCTTTATCTTGCATTGTTTTTACGTAATCAGCTATTACTTTTTCGTCAGTTGGATTTTGTGCAAAAGTACGGGCTGCTTTCATTGTTTCTATCACGTTCTTTACGTCAGAACCTGTCTGACCTGCCTGCGCTGCTATTTGTTCATCTGTGACCTTTGCTAGTTGATCCAAATAATTAAAAGTATCAAAGGACTCTTGAATAACATCAGAATTTGCACCTTGTTCTTTTAGACGGTTTTCATACTCATCAAGAATCTTCTGACTGTCAGCAATATTTTTATTAGCATTGTCTATAGCTGCTTGGCGTGCCCGTATCGCCCCATCTTTATCCAGTTGATTAAGAAATATCTGGTTAACCGATCCACCTTGAGATGCTTTATCCAAGTTCTCTCGTATGTTTGCCTTAACTCTGTCCATACTTTCAAGACTGAGATATTTAGGGTCCATGCCCATGTCTTTAGCAAATCGCAGTCTTTCATATTCTCTTTGAAAAGCCATTATTGGTGTTTTACGCTGGTGAAATTCTTTATTTACACGATCAATGTCTTCTTGAGTTAGTGCTCCCTCTGGTTTTTCTATTTTTAATTCTTCTGATTTTGGTATTAACTTGCCATCTTTACTTATTGAAAAACCATTTTTTTCAGCAAGACTTTCTGGACTTACTGTAGACATCTGTTTTTCAATATCGTTTAATTTACTGTAATTAAAATTACCTCTCACTGCTTGTCGTAAATTATCATTATAAATTTGATTATATCTATCATGATAATCATACCGGTCAAATCCCATATCCTTCCAGTTCTCTGTAAAAGTTCCCGTACGGTATCCTCTGTCCCAAGTCGTTTGTCCAATATTATTTACCGACAAAAAGTCCTTTATTATGGGATCAGTATCAGTATGACCCAATTGTGGGTTGTCTCTTGCTATTTTAAATTTTTCCTCTATGTGACTTAAAAAGCGTTCCGCATTATCTCCTTCATAAAATTTATCTTTTTGTCCTAATTGTCCAAGAATATTTTTTGCTTCTTTGGTATCCATTTGCAAATCTTTAGTTAAAAAGTTCATAAGCTTTTTTGCTGTAGATAGTCTACCTGCCATCTTTGATATCACCTTACTTTAACATATACTGTGCTTCTTGTCCTAACATTGCTGCTTGGGTATTGTAACGACTGCGCTGTGCTATAGCCATAGCAGCCTGTCGCATAGTGTAAGTCATTTGGGTATCTTGAAAGCTTGCGCTTTGAAAAGCCTTGTGTCGTTGTTCTACACCAAGCTTCCTTCGGTAATCTCGTTGTGCCTTGTAAAAGTCGATAGCTAAACTCGGCATACTGGTAGCAAGCTCAAAGGCAAAGTAACCGGGTAAGCCACCAGGCATAACCATAGGTAAAGCCATATTTTCAGCTGCTGCAGCAGCACTGCCCAAGAAACCCGATCCTTCTCTTCTGGCTTCCTGATAAGCGTCGATACCAAAGTAAGTTGTCAACCCGATATTAACACCGTGATTAGAAACCGCGTTCCAGATTACCTTTCCTAAACTACTACTGGTTGACATAGTAAGATCACCTCCTCGTGATATCAGCTGATATCAACCGTTAGTAAAGACCTTGGTTCCTAAGGTTGTGCAGTGCAAACACAAGGTCGCCGGTAGCACCGCCACTGTCAGCAGTTATCCTCTTTGGCGGATGCATCTCGTACTGTCGGGGTCGATAGTCAGGTGTAGCTCTAACCGGTTGCCGATCAACAATACCAAGGTTCTCTGTCTTCGTGTCATAGTAAGAATCTCGAAGCTTGTCGGCTACCGTTATAGCTCCGATAATACCAAGGCCTCTGCCGGTCAGCTCCATATGGCCTTTGGCATTTTCTCGAACAAAAGCGTTACCTACGTCACGGATAGTCTCGGCAGCGTTAATACCTGTTTGTCTTCTGGCTTCAGGTGTCGCAAAGGGTTCTGCTAAGACGCCACCTACCTTTTTGCTGGCATCGACAAAACCTTCTCCTATCCTTTTGCTGGTGCCCATAATGCCTTCTCCTACAGCAGCGGCACTCTTCCATCCCATCTTACCTGCTTGTATTCCAAAACCTAATCCTACCTTTAAAGCTCCCGTTAAACCTTTTCCTATAACCTGTGACCAAACAGGCATTGTCGATCACCTCCTTGTGATATCAGCTGATATCAACATTTTTACCGGTTATTGTTGGTAACCACTGTTAGTAGTCACCCGTTAATAACGAAACTCCTGTTTGAACAGCCTTAAAACCTACAATAGCAGCAGCTGTAGCGGCAGCTACCGCAGTCCCGTCATAAAATGCTTTGCTGTCGTCGAAGGTAAAGACAGCGTTATCCTTGGTAGTACCGCTTTGTAGTTTGTAGTAATGGCTCTTTATCGCGTCAAGACCGGTAGCTCCTATGTTGTCACCGGCGTTAACAGGCGTACCTGCCTTCTTGTAAAGAGCCAACAATCCTTCTTGTGCGTTAATAGCGTCAGCAACCTGATACTGGGGCACTCCTGACGCAACAAGATCCTTAGCGTAATCTTCTCCTACCTTGTCTGATATCAACGTGTGTGTACGACCGCTAACTGCACTTCTGGTAAGCTGGCTGACAGTCTTTCCTCCGTGTTTGACAAAATTCCACGCTGTCTGAAACATAACGATATCACCACCCTTTCTTGTTTTACACACTTTTGTTCTCAGATATAAGGTACTCCTACAGCGTGTCGCATAGTTGTAAAGTCAGACAAGAAGTGTAAACCAAGCGCGCCTGATACTACGCCTGCCGTAGCCATTCTTGCGTAAGCAAAGTTACCGTCACGATCATACATTAGAGACTGTAACCTTTCCTTGTCACTAATATTCCACTGGCTTAAGGGTTTATTGTTCTTAACAGTGCCGTCAGTCTGTTTGCCGCCTTCTTGTACTATTCTTTGTGCTCCTGCTTTTTCCAACAAAGAGTAATTGTCTCGATAAGAGATCTTTCCTCCCTTATCCTTTGCCGTGTTATAGAATCTTTGGTCAAGAGCAAAACGCACACTGTCAAAAAGGTTACCGGCACTAAACGCGTTAATTGCCTTGTTGCCTTCAAGAAGGATTATGGGCTTTCCCCGTTGCATTTGAAAATCTTTAGTACCGTCAAGGTAAGCCGTAGCAAAGTGATTGACCGTAGTCATAAAGTCTTTAACTGTTCCCACAAGGTGTCGCCTCCTTTCGATATCGCTACATTTTATGACAATACCTTATAAGCCAGGTAAGATCCTGCTATGCCTGCTACCCCTACCCTTGCGTAAGACAGCTCACCGGCGTCAGAACCGTAAGCGTTATAGAACAAGCTTTTGGCCCTTGCCATACCTCCAAGCTGGGTGTATTTTTTACCTTCAGCATTTGTTACCTCAGTACCCAATTTTGCCAACAGTTTAGGACTGTTAGCTATTCTTCTGTCAAGCTCAAGGAACGTACTCTGAAACAAGTTACCGGCAGGTAACCCGTTCTCTCCTATCTTTTCGATAGCGTCATTGCTGTAGATCTTTTGACCAAAGCTGAGCAGGTCATCTCTACTTATGCCTTTACCGTAAGCGTCAGTCCATCTCTTTAGAAAACTAGCTGTTCCAGAAAACGGTATGCCCATTTTTCTCTTTCTCCTTTCTTTACGATATCTTGTTGCTCTCCTCAAGGTCGTCAATCGTTATAACGTCAGCTACACTTTGGATCCAGCTTTGCTTATCTGTTTCCGGCGCAAAACGTTGACGATCTCTGTTAGTCTTAGCTAACATCATAAGCTTGTTATCTTTTCTCTTCGTCAGCTTTTCGTAAGCCTCTATACTCTTTGATACTGCAGGTTGCCGTATCTCTTCACCGTGTTCTGATATCCCGATAACCACGTCAAGGACGGGCGTCCCTTCCTTAGCCATCAAAGCCTTACACCTGTCAAGCATAATATCAAGACTGACTACCTCACTAACCAAGGCTCTGTCGGTAAAGCTCATATCGTCAAGGTCAAAGTCAGAGACGTAACCTTGGATTAAAGCTTCTATCTTTGATATCTCAACGGGACACAGGTCACCTTCAGGTGCCAAGTCATACGGTAACAGTGCGCAAGTTTCAGCGTAAGGGCAGGCAGCGCCCTTACAGATTATCGGTATCGAAGAGTACATGCCTGTCTTAACCGCGTTAAGGGCAGTAGCAGCCCTCTTTGCAGACAAACCTTTTTTTGACAACCCCCACGGATTTTCAGGAAGAGCAGCCAAAAAGGTTGAAAGCTTGTCGTCACAACCGTTATCAGACATTGTTAACACTCCTTTGTAAGGTTTTTCTGCTGCTGTTACCTTATCTCGTAACGCTTAGCAGAAAAACCGTAAACGATCTTGTTATCTTCGCTGCCTGCACTCTCACTGTTGATCAAAACGTCAAAGAGAACAACTCTGCCACCTGCCATACTTTTAAAACTGTCAGGTAATCTTGCCGCAGTCTCAACAACACCGCTGATCGTCAAGATCGGCGGTTTTTTTGTACGGTCAACCTCCCCGATAAAGGAAAACTTTCCTGCAATCTCAACGTCTTCTATCTTTATCTTACCTTTGGTAACAGTCATCTCTTCTTTTGTCCTCCTCACAAGAACTAATTTCTAAAACTTGAACGCCTTGGGAAGAGTGTTAAACAAGCGTCCAAAACTCTGTTGTCCGGGTGCTCCAGTAGCAGCTGTAAGATTACTCATCAAGCCCGTACCTTGTCTTCCTCCTCCGGCTCCCAAAAAGGCAAGGGGATTAATCTGGTCAAGACCGGTGTTAAGAGCGTCACCATAGTTAAGGTGATATCTCCCTTGTCCTACCATACCACTCTTGAAGATACCTGCAATGTCGTTAAGACTTCTGTTGCTGACTATCCTGTTAAGGTTAGCAGCACCACATCCGATACCCATTTTCTACCATCCTTTCTTTTTCCCTCCTATTCTTGCTATTACCGGTTATAACAAAGATCCTCAGAGTTTCAAGGAAAAATTTCCGGAAACTCGCTAAAAAAGATAAAGTCTAAAAAACCTATTAGGATCTCAAAAAGTCTAAAAACCTATTAGGATCTCAAAAAATAAAAAATTTCCGGAGGAACCTGTTTTTATTATGATCTTGGTCATTTTGGGATTTTTAGCCCCCGGGGTCAATTTCGTGAGAATTGCTCGTAATGCGGCTAGCTTTGATATCAAAGCTAGGAGTCCAAAGCCTCCGTAAACGCAGATGGCTAGCACTGTTCAACTACGGCTTGCAACAACATAGCTATACGCTTCGTTCTTGCCGTGTTTACATAAACCCATGTTTTAGGATCGAGTGGGAACTGGTTGCTGTAACCGAGTGAGTCGCACCTCACTATAAACTAAGCCAGAAGATCCAGGAAGTCGTCATGTCTTCCGACCGTGACTTGCAACAAGGCATGCACGGGTTACCCTAAGGAGGTAATAATCATGACTATTATCATTATCGTTATCATTGTTGTTCTCATGCTCGTCGCAGCACTCGTTGCAAGCGACAACACCACTAGCAGCAACACCAGCGTTAACGTCGACGACATCAACAGCTCGGCAACCACTGTTTGCTGCGCTCTCGTGCAGGCACAACCCCGCGCTCTCACGGTGCTGCCCTGCCGTGCCATTACGGTGCTGCCCTGCCGCACTCTCGTACCGGCCGAGTGCCGCGCGTTGGTGCCGGTACAGACCCGTGCTCTTGTCGTGGTGCCCTGCCGCGCTCTCACGGTACTGCCCTGCCGCGCTCTTGTGCCTGTGATAACACAAGCAGAAGAAGCGCAGGTGCCCGTCACCATGCTCGACAGCGTAGCGTTTTATCACGCTGTTGACTTTATGTCTTTTCCTCCGAATGAGGAAGACGTAAAGAAGACAATGGAGTCTTTTGGTGGTGAGGCTTCGCCTCAACGAGTAGCCATTATGACGAAAAAGTTGCGGCGTAAGTTTTATTCGGGACTTTTGGCCAGGGCATTGGCTCTGTACGCCAAAATGGAAACGCATAAAATGGTGCTGTGCACCAGCGGCAAACCCATGGGCAACATTGGCGTGTTGCTTCGTGGTAACGTCAAATTCGCCGCTACAGAAGACGTCTTCTCGTGGAAGATGCCTGATGGCGGCCGAGAATGTGACAAGAAAAAATACAAGCGGTCAATTATCGATATCTACTCACATGTAGATATCGATAATTGCGCAGAAGTATGGCAGGAAAATCCTGCCGTATTGGGGGTTTGGATGACCCCTGCAATGTATTATCTGGTAAAAGACGAGATTCCCAAGGGAGTCAACGTCTTTATAACAGAATAGTTACAGTAAATGCCCCTCTTCAGGGGTGCGCGCAGCTTCTCGCCCCTTTTCAGGGGCGCTTCTAATGTGGCCTGTCGTAAGACAGCGGGTCTCAAGCCCCTAACACAGAGAGGAAGAAAACAAAAAGAGATATCTTCTGTTGACTGTAACAACAATAAAAGATATCTCTTTATCTTTTGTGTCAAGACTTATCTTCTAACACGGCTTCCTTTGATATCAAAAGATCAAAGGAAAGGGTCCTAAGCCCCTATAAACAGTGGAAGGGAAGAATACTGATCAACCGTAAGCTTATATCCGATATATGAGTTTACGTTAACATATATCCCATGCTTTCTAACAGGTTTGAATGGGCAACCGAGACTCGCCTTCAACGTTAGCTTTTTCTGACAGCGTTGTACAGGCAATATAATCTCGAGTGAGGATCATCTCACTATAATCAAGGGTGGGTAAACCTGTAAAGAGACCACGTCATGGGTCTCGACTCTGAGCTGAAGATATCAGACAGAGTGTGCAACCAAAGGAGGTTGATTATCATGACGAAAATGAACAACACCAACAACAGCAACAAAAACGAAAGCAAAAATAGGGAGATGTTCAAAATGAAAAACAACACGATCAGCAAGAAATTGTCCGCTGCGTTGAAAGCAGCTGGCTACACGACCAGCACGTTCGTGCTGGCGTGCGCTGAGGAAGCCGAGGCACGCCGCCAAGCGGCTGCCAAGGCCGCAAGAAAAGCCGCAGCTATCGCGGCCAAGAAAGCACGCGAGGAAGAACGCCTCGCAAAAGATGCGGCGCGCAGGGCGAAAGCTGCTGCCCGCCGCGCCCGTAAGGCCGAGAAAGCGGCCTTGGACAGCTGGAAGGCCAGCACAATGGCCGATAAAAAGGCAGCCATTGCTGCCGACATCAAGGCCGGTAAGGCTTGGGAAGAATCGGTCAAGCCGGTCAAGCCGGTGGAGGCTATCAAGTCTCTAATGTTGAACGGCCTGCAAGAGGCACTGGACTTGCTCCAGAAGTCTAAGGCAGACTTGTTGCAGGCAGAGGAGGAGTACGAAAAGAACAGAACCGAAGCGTATAGTGCATATAGCGCTCGAGTAAAAACCGGCTTCTTCGGCTGGGGCCTCACAGAAGAGGACAAGAAAAATAATGAAGAGGCCGAGGCAGAATTCAAATCCAAGTCGGCCGCAATAGAAAACGCGTTTGAAGCTGTTAAGGAGAAACACCAGCTTCTTATGGACGCGCTCAAGTATCTGCCCAGCGCAGAAAGGTGCTGTGAGTATGCGAAGGCTATCGATAAGCTTCTCCAGCAAGGGTACACCATTTACGCTGAGGTACAGAATCCGGTTGAGAAGCACGACAGCCGTTGTTACGAAATAGACACGGTGCGTGACTTCAAACTGCTCTTGAAAAAGAGCGTAATAACGTACGCCCATAGAAATTACCAGGAAGGGCGGCTTGAAATAGAAGGTGTCTTCCTTGACGCAAACGACACTTCCATTAAGGAAGAGGACGCTTACACCTTCGTCGATACGTCGTTCGAAGAGTGCAAGCAGGCACTGCTTTTGCAAGTCGAGAGCAGACCTGTCAATTCTTGGCGGGAGTGCACCGTTGATCTTCTTTCCACAAACGAGCTCGACGACAACGACAATATCGTTGCAGAACGGGTAGCAGTACTTTGCCCAATCTGCGGCAAGCTCTCGGAGGAAGAGGACGGAGGTGACGAAAACAATTACTACGAAACCCTGGATTCCTTCGGGCAATATTACGTCAACGAGAAAGGAGAACATGTTGGCGTAATAAAAGGCCGGCTTGAAAATGGACTGATTTGCCCCGATTGCAAAAAGGCCCTTCAAAAAGAAGAAGTCGCGAAGGTTAATTCAGCGGAGGAGCTAATTTTCGTCGCTGCGAAAACGCAAAACGGAGGCGTTAACGAAAGTAAACGCTGCCCGAAGTGCGGAAAGGAGAGCATACACAGCTATTGCCGGCATAGCAACTTCTACTTGTCTTCTATAAGATACGAAGTTAGACTTGTGGAAGGCAGCATAGCGATTGCCAACCTTGACAGCGATGAAATGTGCAACGACTGCCAAACTGTCTATTACGGTGGCGGTCTTGACGGTGTCAAGGATAACATTACCGTCAACCACGGTCTGTGGGCTTTCAGAAAGGGAGAGAACAACGTCCACGGCGCTTTGCAGCGTTTCAGGGAGTTCCTTTCTCTCTCTGAAACCGTGGAATTTTGCACCACGGAGCAGGAGCAGTTCTGCGGAGATTTTGGGGTAACAATTGAACACCCTGATATCAAAGCGGCGTTTGACTACACCTGCTCCGATGCTTGGTCCGAACGGGACGAGGAGGATAGCGACAAACGCTACGCCACCCGTAATTTCCACGCTGGACTTAAGAATAGAAAGGCGTATAACGACGCCGTCAAAGATCACTTGGCGTACGGCAACAATGCCTGTCAGTACGTTGAGCTTATCGTACGAATGGGCAAGAATGCTTCACTCCTTGCAATGTGGATCAAGGAAGATTTTGCGGTGGGACACCCCCACTTCTTTAAAGCGCTAACAGACATTGCGCAAGATACAGGTGTACAAATGTATGTTCTGAAGTTCACCGATAGTGAGCTGCAGGGCAGCATGGAAGCCTCAGAGTACTGCGCTGCCTATTGGCAACACGGTATTGACAGCGCAGTCAACTCTATCAAGGTCGAAGGAGACACCTGGGGTCATTTCGGCCTTGAAGAAAGTCGCCCGTGGCTGAGGGCATATCTGTTCAATCTTCTCACTAGAAGAGCGGACCAGGTAGCTAAAAGAGACCGTAAGGCTACGATCGTTTGCGGTCTTCCGGGCTCTGGTAAGTCGACATACGTTAGAGGTCTTGACGGCTACTATACTGTCGATCCCGACGTTGTTAAGTGGTTGCTGCCCGAGTACAACGGCGGCGACGCCACTAATGTCTGCAGAGAGTCCAGCAAGATTGCTAGCTGGGTCCTGCAGTATCTCGCGGTGAAAGGGTACAACGTCGCTATCCCCATGGTTGGGGACAACGGCTCGCTTAAAATCGTGGCACACGTCCTCAGGGAGTGCGGCTACGAAATTAACGCGCATTTCGTGGACACCGATCCCGAAGAATGCGCACGCCGCTGCACACAGCGCAAGCGGACTATGTCCGTGAGTGTCGAAAAGCTGCAACAGCAGCGGCAGCAGATAATAGAAAATATGAAACTTTTGGGCCTCATTTGAGGCCCTTTTTTAATGCGGCCTGCCCTGTTGTTATCGTCAAGGGTAGAGTGTCCCAAGCCACTAACGCAGAGGGAAAAAGACCCAACAAACAAAAAGAACCTTAGCATTCTGTCAGTACTGTGAACTGATCAAGTCGAGGAATGCTAAGGCCTTTTTGTGCTATACAACCGTTATTATCACTGTCACACTCTCTAGGAGGTGAACATACCGTGAAGAAGAAGCTTAAAAAGTATCTTCGTAAAGCTATAACTTTTGCCAAGAAAAATCCCTTAACCGTCATTAGGTGGATATGGCAAATTGTTAACTTCTTTATGAACAACTTCTAACCTTCTTTACGGCTTCTACTTCTTCCTTGGTGGCTGCCTTTGTGACAGCAGTGATAAGGATGCCCCGCCTTAAGGGTACGGAAGTAGCGTTGTTTCTAACATAGCCAACGTGACTGCAACTATGTTTGTTTACCTGCAAGAACATAACTGTTGCAGGAGTCTGTAATGTCAGGACTTATGTGACATTATAAGCCTTGATATCTTGTTTCTATGCTTCTTACAACTTTAATTGCAAGATTCTCGGGATTAACATGTTCTATATGCTTTATTACCGAGCTATCCTCGTGGCATCCACGATTCTTGCACATTATACGGTTTATAGAAGCGTTTGTCAAGGCTTATCTTCTAACACGGCCAACTATAGCGTAGTTGAGAGTCCTAAGCCTCTATAAACTGTGGAAGGGAAGAGACAAAAAGAGATATCTTCTGTTGACTGTAACAACAATAAAAGATATCTCTTTTTTGTAGGGAGGTGCACAAGGTATGAAAAAGATCGTAAACGCTTTGGTTAACCACATTAAAAGCCTTAGCGTTAAGAACATTGCCGAAATGGTAATTGCAGGTCTTATCTTGCACTATATCATCGGTTAATGAACTTATCTTAGTCATACCTGTTCCGTTTCTCTCTTGGTAAGTTTGTGATTACAGCACAAACAATTGATAAGAGTGCCCAGGGTCAAGGGTACGGAAACGGCGTTGTTTCGTTACTGTCAATGTGACTCAACAGTAAAACGCTTATCAAAGAAAGCGAAACCAATCTTTGAAGTCTGAAATGTCAGGACTTACGTGACATTATAAGCTTTGACGTCTTTTATGTCAAGGCTTATCTTCTAATGCGGCCTACTCTTAGAGCAGAGGGTCTCAAGCCCCTAACGCAGAGAGAAAACAAGAAACAATGTCAGTTATTCCTCACGACAATAACTGACATTGTTTAATGAAAGGAAGTGGAAAAACGGCATGAAAGCTAAAAAGATTCTTAAAACTTTAGGCAAGTTTGTGCAAAAAACTTTGTCTGAGGTTAAGATATCTAGAATTGTCGAAAGTGTTATTGCTTACGCAATAGCTCACGCAGTTTTCGGTTAATTCTGGCTAGCATGCCTTTCTGTTTCTTTCTCGAGAACGTAATAATCGCAGAAGTTTGTCAGAACTTATCTGACATTATAGATCTTGATATCACAAATGTCAAGATCTATTTTCTAATGCGGCTAACCTAACGGTTAAGAGTCCGAAGCCTCTGTAAACGCAGACGGGAAAAACTGTTCAACCACACTGTCGCGTTAATAACGACAGTTGTGTTTACATAAAGCCGTTGTTAACTTTTTTGTCCATAGCTCTAAGGAGGGCTTATCATGTTGATTAATCTGAAGTCCAAAATTCAAGCTGCGCTGGCAGCTAAGAAAGTCACTATCGACGAGTTTGTGACAATGTGCGCCGCTGAGGCCAAAAAGGCTGAAAAACGTCGTGCTGTCGAAGCTAAAAAGGCGGCTCGTCGTGCCGCAGAAAAGGCTCGCGCCGCAGCTCGCCTTGCAAGAAAGGCGCGCAAAGCTGTCAAGGCCGCGCTGGCGGCATACGAAACTGCTCTCAACGAAGAGCTTGCCGTGTGCAGTAAGCACGATAAATGGCCTGTGCCTGAAAGGGACAACAGGTTCATGGCAATGGCAGACGATCTGCCGGCTGTGGTGTATTGCTATACCGCAAAAGGCACCACGCCGTGGCATTTTTATGTCAAGACGGCGGAGGATCTTGAGTGGTTAACAAAGAACGCCACCCTGGTAAAAAGCTATCCTCCTGAAACGGTTAACGGGGTGACGTCAGCGTGGCAGTGCGAAATCGCGCTAAACTACGGCGTGTCACTGCCAGTTATGGAAACACACGATATACGGTTCACCCAAGAAGAACTGTTGCGTGCAATAAGCAACGTCTCCAATGGTTATTATAAGTGGCAATGGAAGTGCACCTGCGACGATCAAGACTTAGAAGATTACGGCTTCTTAAAAGAAGAAGTTGTATGTCCCATTTGCGGTCGCAAAACCAAAGCTCCGTGGAATGCGGAGACACCGTCTTTAACAAGGCCTGTTAAGACGGTGTATACGTTAACCACGACAGAAGACCGCTTCTACGTCACCAAGAGCATAATCAGGGACGAGAAGTGTGAGCTCTGCAGGACGGAAGAAATAGGTTCCGGCCTTGACGGGCGTCGTGACAGAATTATTGTTAATCACGGGCTGTGGGCATTTAACCAGTGCGACAGGTCGTTGGGCGGATTGTATACTCGGTTAGAAGAGCTGAACAATCTGCCGACAAACGCCCAAATTTGTGCAACAGAGCGCAATAAGTTTTTAGGCGGCTTCGGCATTGTGTTAAAATACCCTGTTATTAAGGCGTCATTCTCACACGACGTCAGTTCTTCAGTTCAATTTGAAGACAGGGTAGCACACGCCTTTGACGAAAGCTCAGGGTGCAAAACCTTAAAAGCCTTCAAAAAGGCTGTCAAAAGAAATAAAGCAGACGACGACAAGTACACGGAGTCATTCGTTTGCTTTGACAAACATAAAATTACTGCATTTTGGATCGAAAGACAGTTTGCAGTAGAGCACCCCCATTTTGTTATAAACATATGGGAGTTCGCTGAATTTCTTGACAAGCAATGCTACGTTGTTGACGCCGAGAAAAATAGGTGGACCCCCGTTAATAAATTCGTAAGTGACATTGTGGACAAAGGATATTTTTGCTGCAGTGACACTTACGAATTCCTGTGGTATCTGTACGCCGCAGGATTCTGCAGGGAGCAACAGGGGGAAGACGTCAAGCAATTCTTCGACAAACTTCGCTGCAGTATTAAGTTTGACTACGACTCGATGCTTGATATGTTCGGCATTGAGATACCTCTTAGTCCTGAAGACGAGGAGGCGTCCTTGTGCTGGTACACGCCTTTGGGTATTTGGATGCAACAAGCCAAGTCACAAGAAAGACAGGTGTGGCACAAGAACAGGCAACAACATTACAGTGGCGAGAACAGTGGCGAAAAGGACGATATATCCTCCTATGACACAGACGACGACGATTGGGGTGGCGAGCCTATTGACCTCGACGATGTGCCATTCTGATTTGTCCTGAACACATGACGTTAAACTGCTCCTCCTCCTTTTCAGACACTAAAAGCCCTCTGTTTTGGAGGGCTTTTGTGTTTTTTTTGTACAAACCGCTATCAAGCACTTTCTTGGCAGAATGTTTGCTAATGCCTTGTGCAGGGTCTCACAGTGACAGTGTGAGAGATTGATACTCTTAACAAAAGTAAGGGGAAGGAGGTTCTTTCGTATGTGGAAGTTGATAATCGAAGCAGCAACTCTTACCAACGCCATTACGACTTGGTTTGACATTCTGTATGCCATTGCAGATTGTCTTACCAAAATGTTACTTGGCAATTAACTTTCATTATACGTCAGATAATCTTACTATACCTTGAGCTTTTTAAGAGTACCTTGGTTTGGCAGGATAAGATACAGATAATCCTGCTTGCTGTTCGGGGCTTCGGAACACTCTGAAGCCCCGTTAAACCTTTTTGCACAAGACATTAGCAAACATTCCTTTGTACAAAGCGATAGTAAGCACCTTATTGCTAAGATGCTTACTAATGCTTTGTGCAGGGTCTCTTGCTGTAACAAGAGAGATTGTTCTCTTAGCTTGTCAGAAAGGAGGCTGTTCGTTGTGTGGAAGTTAATGGTAGACATTGCCACAGTTATCAACGCCATCGATGTCTGGTTTGACATTCTGTACTACTTCGCAGATTGTCTTACCAAAATGTTGCTTGGCAGTTAACTTACCATACATACGATATTTTTGCCTATACTTTCAGCTACCTAAGAGTACAACAGCTGTAGCAAGATAAGACTAGAGAGAATCTTGCTGTTCAACTTTAGCCTTATTATACCATAAGGCTTTTTCTTTGTCAACAATTCCACTGAGATATCTTCAAAGCCGTTGTTGATATCACAGTGTTTACATAAAGCCGTTATTAACACTTTGTTTTAGGAGGAATTCACTATGAAGATTAACAAGAAGTTCGAAACATTTCTGACAAGTGTCAAACCTTGCACAGCACTGCAGGGTATCACGCTTGCGCATGGCTTGAAGGCGTTCAGTGCTAAGGCGCTGGGCGCCAGCATAGTCGACACGTTCTCAAGGTTGCTCAAAGTTGCCAAAGCCGGCAGGGATATCTGCTGCTCCTTGCCCGGTGAGGAGATCGGCAGCTTCGGTGTCTTCGTCAAGGGAGATATCACCCTAATCGCAAACGAAGATATCGAGAGCTACGTGGACGCAGCGTCAGCTGTCGGCGGTCGACTGTTCGACTATACGAACAGTTGGCTGCGCAGCAGCTTGATCGTCGACAAAACCAGCGTCGCGCCGTACGACGACGGTCGGTATCATGAAGCGTGGTGCCGTGACTTCAAAATAGTCGGTTGCTGGTGCAACGCCAGCGCAACGACAACAGAAAGGAGGTATGTCAAGGCTATTGCCGACAAACTCGGCGTTCCTTACAAGGAGGTCGAGTCTCCGGTCTACTAATCTCCTTTACAAGGAAAGGATGATGCCTATGGCACTAACCGATCAAGAAGTTTATCGTAGTCTTCGTCGTTTTCTAGACGAAGACAAGCGTAACGCGTACATTGTTCAATGTCAAGCTTGGCTTCAGGAGGCTTTGATATCAACGAAGGTAGAGTTTGCTCAACTACCAGATATCGAAGACATTCTTGAAGATCAGGACGAACTGCAGCTTCTGGCTGCGTTTGACTACGAACAATTTCGTGTCCTAATTCGTCGGTATACACCTGGCAAGAGACTAACTGCCAAAAACGATATTCGTCACGAGGCAGTGCACGTTCGTCGTTTCTTGCTAAACAAGGTGTTATATCGGCGAATACGTCAAAAACCGGGAGCTGGACGCTTCCTATTGGCAGTTCATAACACGCTGTTGAATCCACTAGAGATTGAAGCGCGTGTCTTTGAACTGACAGGGATTCTAACAGATGCCGCTGTTGATCCTTGGTTAACAGGAAGTCCGTGTCCACTTGAAGAGTTGATATCACATCCTCTTCTAGCTGTTGCTCTACTGCAGCAATATCCCGGTTACGAGCTGAACAATCGACAGGAAAGTCTGTTAGCAGAGTATCAGCGACTCTGCAGCCCGACAGGTGCAACCACCAAGACGTCGGGACAGACAAGAGATAAACTTTCTGAAACACTGAAAGCGTCGGTATCGGCACTGCAGGAAACATTGCGCAGTAACGGTATCGACGATATCTCTCTGTTTCTGTCGCTATTCGTTCAGCGTCATTCACGATAACTTCTTGCGTCCTGAGCATGACGTTAAACTACTCCTTTATCTTTTTATCAGAGGTGATGCCTATGGCGTTAATGCCGAAAGTAAGGGGAATAGAACAATCTGTTTTCAAAAATGCAGCGACAAAAACTGTAACCATGTTAAACTCACGATATAGCTATGACGTTAAGTTGGAGCTAAACTATCTTGCAAGTTTTAGACGTGGACTTTACAGACATGATGATAACACTATAGTTCTTTACTACAAAAACTTTGTTAGTAAGGAACAGGTAATCAGCAAAGCACGTCATGAATTCTGGCACGCTGTACAATGGAAAACAATACCTGAAGCTATGCAAAGGTCACAAGAATTTATGTCTTATCTCGGTGACCATACTGAAGGTATCGCCTATCTCCTTTACTGGCTAAATCCTGTAGAAATCGGAGCTCGTCACTTCGAATCTGAAACACGGGATATGGCCACAAATCTTCCGAAACCCCTATCGGTCGAAGAACGGGTACAAGAGTACAAGCACCTTCTTCAGACTCAAGGGATATGCACATGCTTTTCAGTTCTTCTGTCGTGGCTGGCCGAAGAACCGCTAGCACCGGATGAACTGGAAGATATTCGGAAGAAGATAAACCAAGACTACCATGACGAGATTTCTCAATCTCAGATAGATAGGCTTGGATTACACTGGTAACTTCTTGACGTGTCCTGAGCATGACAATAAACTGCTCCTTTATCTTTTGTGGAGGTGTTGCCTATGGTAAAAACTTTACATTCCAACTTTAAAGATATCTGTAAGATGGCCCAACAAGAGCTTGAGAACAGATATCTTCTCAAAGTTAGAGTGTTTTTTGACGGCGACTTTGCAAAAGCTGTGTCAGCAGTTCAGAGTCCTAACTTGATCATAATGGATTTGAACAACATTCCTGACATGGCTTACGGTATTCAAGCGTTGTGCCATGAGTACTGTCACTTGCTAAGAGAGAAAGAAGCAAAGTCTGACAGTCGGCTCCAAGCAATTCACGACTTCTACTTGAGCCAATGTCGTGAATACTGTGACCACGAGCCGACAACTCAAGGATACCTTGTATACCGGTATTCTCTTCTCGAGCTAGATGCACGAGCTTTCGGAGAAAGTTATGGCACCGTATACACGGACCATTACTTCTCAAGGCTATCTGCGTCTGATCTTCGGAGGGAATACGCAAAAAAGGGCACTGAAGGTTTGGTGTCTCTTGTCCGTCAAATGTATGACTGCTGATATCAGGACCATAAAACGCTGTGCGAATAGAAAGATTCTTAGGAATTCTCGCAATACTGCAACGTTCCGGTTCTGATAGTGGTATGTCATATTCAAACATTATTGTCTCACGTCCTGAGTATGACGTTAAACTGCTCTTTTATCTTTTTTTAGGAGGAATGCCTGTGATCATACTTAAGTGGCTGTATTGCCAAACGTTAGGAAGGATATACCTGTTACAATTACAACAGAAATATCATGTTCCTAATATTTCTCTTTCTTGTGAGAGCTTGCCAGATAAAAAATATCGTGGACGTTTTATAGGAACAACTATTGTTGTTAACCTTGCAAATGTTGCGTTAAACGGTATAGAAGCCGTAATAGCCCACGAATTTTGGCACGTAGTTCAACAAAAAGAGACTTTATGGCAGCTACAACTTTTGTCTTCCGTAAGAAAACAATTTGTGCGATATGGTTTGCAAGCCAGCTTTGACCTCTTTGCTCCGCATGAGATTGAAGCACGATACTTCGAACTATATCGTACACGACCTCCCGCTCTTTTGCAGAAAGTAGAGGAAAACATGATCTATAACGTAAAAACTCAATTTGCGATAAGATCATTTGTTGCTCTTGCAATTCAAGAGTTGAAATCATCCGAACATCCTGAGGCAATACAGGTGCTTGGATTAACTGCCGTGTTTTAGCCCACAAAATGTTGATATCCGTCCTGAGCATGACGTTAAACTGCTCCCCTATCTTTTTATGAGGAATGCTATTAAGAATAGTATCTTTATGATATCATAGGGTTTTTTCTTTGTCAACACTATGACACCGCCAAAGCCGTTGGTGCTGTTATGGTGTGTTTACATAGATGCCGTTACTAACACTTTATTATTTTGGGAGGTTTTTACTATGAAATGGGAAATCACAGAAGTAGAAGGCACTATCGAGCAGGCTAACACCTATACACCGGTTCTGAACCCGTGCACGATCGATATCAAAGACCACCTTGCGTTCAGCCTTGACGCTTGGTGGAAATCGGATAGCGAACAGAAACAAAGCGTCTGCGATTTCATATCGTGGTACTTGCGCCACGGCGGTAACTTCGCAGTTCATAACGTGCAGCTGAAACGCGTTGTGTACGAAGAACAATGCTACGGCGGCGTGCCCCAAGGCAGCGGCTGGCTGCTCGGCGTTACTGCTGACAACGAGTATTTTCTCTTTTGCCACGGTGCACGCCAGGGTGGTTTGTACGCAAAGGTATTCGAGACAGACCCCGAAGTATCGTGCGACGAATACGACATAGGGGTACTCATTGACAATATCTTGTCGTGGGCTTACGTCGAAGTCAACAGTGATATCACAGTTAACGTGATGTGCTGCTACGGCGGTATGCTCGCCGACTTCTCTTTCGAGAACAGCTACGGTTTTAACATTAAGGTCCACTTTATGAACCGCAGCAAGACCGTAGCAATTGCAGACATAGACTATCACAACTTGTCTTGGACGTTCTACGAGGCTGACAACCTTGTGGAATTGTTCTACAGGACAAGATAACAAAACAAGATAAGGGGGGATTCTTTCCCCCTTTTTTGTTTAATGCGGCTTCTTTTGATATCAGAAGAAAGGGTCCTAAGCCCCCATAAACAGCAGAAGGAACAAAATACTGTTTTATCACGCCTTGTCGTGTTTACATAGATGCCGTTATCAACAAGTTTAACTAAAAAGGGGATATTAAAAATGAAGATGTACGATTTGAACAATGCGAAAAGAATTGCGGGAGTCTTGAAAGTTATCTCCCGCTACGGCAATGTAGTCGTCAACGACGGCAGCGTCAAAGTCGTCGCCTATGACGTCGATCTCACTGTATTGGCACCGTTCCAGATCACGGATCTCGTAACAGCGATTGTCGGCAAAAAAGACAATTTCGTTATCAACGAGGTTTGCCAAGTTCTGAGCGAAGCGGCTTTCAGAAACGAGTGGATCGTGAAAAAAGACGCTGAAGAGCAGAGACAAATGTTGTTGAAGATCTTCGGCAGCAACGACAGCGACAGTAACGACGACGACAGCAGCGATGACGACGGCAACGATATCGCAATGGCTGGTCTTGCTGACTCTCTTAACGAGGAAGAAAAGGACGAAGAGGACTGGCACGATTCTTTCTGCCACACACGGGCGTACTTCTCGAACGTAGGGTACGCCATTGACAAACTAATGGCGTTGCCGTGGGGAGCAATAGTCTGGTGCAAGGAAGAAAACAATAAAGAAGACTGGGCCGACTTCGGGTCGGAAGTAGTAGAACACCGTCTTCCGTATGAATTGGCCGTAAAAGGCTTCAAGGTTACCGAAAAAAGAACCGCGTTCGTGAAGCCGAAGATCTACATTGAATGGCCCTATACCGTTCGTCACGCTAAGGCTGTGCCGGAGGATTTCATAAAGGGTCTCGGCTTGCCGCAAGAGGCACTGAAAGCGGCACTGACGTGCTTCATGTCCAGGTATCACACGTGCTTAGAATATGACGAGACACAAAAGCTCCTTGATATCATATGGGGGCTTGAAAAGCAAGCCCCCATATTTGACGGGGTGGCCTTCGCAGAGGCAATAGCCGATGCAGAGCCCGACACACTGGAAGGAGAAGACCAGGACTTAACGTCATTCTCAATAAGGCCTGAAGACGCTATTCAAAGAATGGTATTTTCTCACGGCCTTGCGGCTTACTCAATGAGGGGCGCGTACACAAATGCACAAAAGATAAAGGACAGCATAGAAAACTACAGTCCGTTCCAGATATGCTGCTCTTTGCAGGGAGAGGAAGTCGGCCCCGTCGGACTTTGGATAAGGGGGCTGGTGTATTGCGTAGCAGACAGAGACGTAAAGTCCTTTGTCAAGCACAACGAAAGACACTGCCGCCTGAGGTATGACTGGCTTGTTAAAACTAACTTTGTGAGAACAAAGGAGCAGCTCGATTTTTACACACCCGAAAAATATCACGAGGCCATACTGCGACCCAGCTCGATAGCAGGCGTGTGGCTCAAAAAAGGACAAGAGTCTCGGTATCTCACCGAGGCAAAAAAGATAGCGGCTCTCTTCAACAAGGAGGTGACCATAATCTAAACACCTTAACGTTAAGGCCCCTTGGGTTTCTGACCTGAGGGGCTTTTTGTTTTACCAACAATCACGCCGCACAGCATTGTTGTTGTGGTGTGTTTATATAAAGCCGTTGTTAATATTCTGTTTACCCTTAAGGAGGGCGTTAAAAATGTTGTTGAAAGAAAAAATGATCACCGCTGCTATTGCGGCAAAGGGCGGCTCCGTCGCCAATCTCATTATCTCAACTACAAAGAACGAGCTTGTCTGCGCTGATATCCAGGCAGCGTGGGCAGAAGTTCACCGCGACGAAAAAAGGGCGCTGAAAAACGCGCTCGCAGCAATGAAGGCTCACGCGGCTGAGGCTGAGGCTAAAGCTAAGGCTGAGGCTGAACGCACTGCACGGCAAAAAGCGGTATTCCCCATGTGGGCACGCAAGACCGCTGTCGTAATGGCGGCCTGCATTGTCGTCAGACAAAGCAAGCAGGCGCATTTTTGGTCTGACCTGAAGCTTTTCTTGTCCAGACCGCAATGCTTCGGCAGAATCTACGCTAACACGTGGGGCCTGACCAAACAGCTTTACAAACAGCTGACGCGGGAGAGCCAAACAGAAACCGGAGCTGCCGTCACAGCAGACGTACAAGACGGATACCGTTGGGAAGCTTGGGCTAACGGTACAGCAACAGTTCTTGGTGGCAATCAAGCAATTAAGAAGACTGTCAAGTCTATTATTAAAGTTGCTGCCAGAAAAATTGCTGACGGTCTCAAAGTTGTAAACAAATACGCCCCTGACGCGACTAAAACTGCCAGCAAGACTCTGTTTTCTACACTGCTCAACCGTTGCAACAAACATAGCGTTGCTGTTAACAGAGTAGTCGCAATGTCTGGCAACGACAACGACACTTGGGGATTGCAACCCAACGTTAACGCAAGTTGGACTATGTACTCCGTTGACGAAGAAACATTGTTGTTAATCTGCCATGGCGGCAAAAAAGGCGGCATTTGTGCAATTGACGGTGTCGCCAGACCTGACGCTTTGGCTACCCGAGTCAAGATGGAGTGGATGTTGTATCTTACCAATGAAACAGCAGCTTGGTCTGACTTCAGGCCAGATCTTGTTAAGACGATCAAGGTTGCATGCTGCCACAGCGGTTACAACGATAACTTCACAATTAAACGTCTGGATCACAAAGTAGACGTTGAGTTCGTATCTGCCAACAAGTTTATGAACTTTGTATTGCAGAAACCGGGCAGCAATGTTATCGACGTCTATGACTTAGATAAAAGAACTGCTATGACTCTTGCTATCTTGCAAACAGCAGGGATTCGTTTTAACTTTAAGGAGGGGATATTTATCGAAGAACAACAAAGTGCAAACGATGTCGTATATGACTTCTTCCAAAACGCTAACGAAGAAAATCCGCTGCAGAACGTGACGGAAGAAGTTGCGAGAGCTTTGTTCAGCGACGTTGATATCGAAGCTGTGGTTGACAGGTTGCCGCAACAGGACGACAAAGTGACTGACAAGGCAGCGCAGCAGGACAAAACCGCCAGAATTTTAGCAGCTGTTTACGAAGCTATTAAAAGAGGCGGCAGTGCTAAGCGCCTTGAAGAACAGCTTGATCAAGCTTTGGATAACTTGGCTTGGCACTACAGGAAAGCTATCTCGATTGCGGACAACGTTAAGTTTGTATCCAAAATCGCAGATATCAACAAAGTGTTGTCAAGCAATGAGGTCAACGGCAGTTACTACACTGTCTTTAATAACCTTATCCAGTATCTTCGTGAGATTAGAGCTGTTAAAAAGGCGGCATGGGTACTCTGCCGTTATCAGAAGCTGGAGCAATACTCCAGAATAGAACAAACGGCTCTTAATGTCTTCGAAAAGATTAAAGCTGCTGATATCAGCAGTGAAGATCCTTGGTATGCACTTTACGTTAAGTACAGAACTTACCAAGTTATCGGAGACGACAGGGCTACTGTTACTAAAGAGGAGGCGATTAACATTCTCAAAGAACAGCGCAGTGCAGGCATCGCTGCTTACGTCAAGTTCGTTAACGGGCTTGTCGGCAAAAAAGCTGACGCCGTTGTCGGTGAACTCTTGAAGAAAGATATCGGTATTCTCAAGAAACACCAGGGGTTCGCTGACCTTGAAAACAGAGAGGAGGTAATTTCAGCGGTAAAGAGAGCAGTAAAAGAACCTGAAGCTCAGAAGGGTCTTGCAATGCTGCGCAATCTCAAGGGCGGCGTTAGGTTTAACAGGCCTGCGCAGTATTTCTTGAAAACGCAGCAAGACTGCATAGAGGCATTCAGGAAACAATTTATGGATCGTAAAGATCGTAACGTAACGTTCTCGATTCTGTCTTTTGAGAAACAGAGCAGAAAGGTTTCGGACAAGGTCAAAGAGATCAGCTACAAGGTCTTTATCGATCTGTTGGACGATCACTCTTCTGTATTCTCCTTGTTTGTTCAAAAGGAGGGGCGTTTCTGCAAAGAAAGCAACAACAGCGAACGTTACAAGGAGAACTACTCGGACGACTGTCTGATCTTGTCTGTCAACAGCTGGGAGGATATCTGCCAGATATTTGACATTAAACAGATCAAAGGCAACAAAGTCAAAGCGGAGTTAATGACCTTGTTCAAGGTTATCTCTAAGGACGGAAATGACACGTTCTGGAGAGTGGTAAAAACCGCAGACAGTTCGTTTATGCTCAATATCGTCAACGGCAACCTTTGCACGGCTAAAGAATGGCGAGAGTATGCTAATCAGAACGGGTTTTATACGTACACACCTGCCTATTGTTCTTCGTCTACCGGCGAACTGAAGAACTTCAAAATTAGGATGTGCGGCACGTATACCGGTCCTGACGCTACTCGTGGCGTTAACTGGGATCAGGTGTATAACGCTATGACGTGCGGAGCCGTTGAGGCATTCTCGTTGTTCGGTGACTATGACTTCAAGGCCAACGCAGAGTTTATGCAGCGTATGGTTCTGCCTAACGCGTTTGCCCATCACTTCAAGAAAGCGTTCAGATCTTACGTTGTATTTTCTGGCAAGTTCAAAGACCGTAAGGGCTTCGAAGGAATGGACGGCACAGGATTTATCAGTGCTTTGTTTGCCGCCGCAAGCTTTACGGAAGAAACAGGAGGCAAAACTGTCTTTGAAGCTGCTCTGTTGGTCGGACTGCTTTTGCAAGAACGTGCCTATAACGTCAACAAGCGTACAGGATTGATCGTTGATCAGGAAACTATCGACGCAAAGATTCATACGCTTATAGAGCAGACAGGCACTCCGATTGTCTTCTACGTTAACGAGATGACAGAAGAGCAACAGAACGTTTGGATGAAACTTGGTGTCAGGAAGTTCAAAGCTGATATCAACGAAGGTACCGTTCTTGTTGACAGTCGTGGCGTAGAACACAAGACTATTGTCAACAAGGTTATCTACTTCTACGCTACTCGTGAAGACGACGGTGCACCTGTTGAGTACCTGACTGACGCTAACGGGCAGAAGACAGCTCATATGCCTTGGAAATACAAGAGCGGACTGAAAGTCTTGTCTATCGCTCACGGTGATAACCACCGTGCAGTTACCAGCACCCAAATGCTGTGCTCAACTGCAAAGCGTGACTTGTCAAAGACAATGCTTATGTGCGAGATCTTAGGGTCTATTATGATCCAAGAAGAAGAAGCAAAAATCTTTGGCAGAGAAGATCGTACGGTTTCTGTTGACGACTTCGTTACCCGTTACACAACAGAGATCGACGAAGACACCGGTGAGGAAAGGATTGTTCAAAAGGATCCTAACCTTGTCGACGTCACGCACAAGCTTGACCCCAAATTCGCACTCAACTACTTCAAGCACGATTACCTGCGTGTAGTCAAACAAAGCTTGAAGAAGTTGAACAAAAACTTTGGCAAGCTTAACCTGCCGATCGACGGCACTCACTGTATGATCCTGCCTGATATCGCAAGCATGGTAGCAGGGTTCTGCGTGCTTGGTGCAAACGGCTTGGTGACAGATATGTACTCTTCTGATCCCTGTGCAAGAACCATATCGAGAGAAGAGTATATAGCCAGAGTTGTAGCGAAAGGCCAAGAGCTGAAAGATCAAGGAGAGATCAGCCAAGACCTGATCGACACGACAGTCAGAACAATCAAGAGTCTGTCTAAGGGCATAGTCGTTATTCCGGCAAATCACTTCGTAATGCGCCTGAATGAAGGCTGTGACTTTGACGGAGACTCCTTGTATCTCTTGTTTATGGACAAAAAGGCAACGGAGTTCGTCGACGAGTACGGAATTAAGCAATACGCGTGGGATCCTGAGGGTGAACATAGCGTCACCCTGAAGTTCTCAATGAGATATCCCAAAAACGTTGACAACGGAGTAAACCACATGGGGACTGGGGCAATGGCGGATCCGTCGCTCCAGGTTGAAGTGGTAGAAGGGTAACTCCACTCAGTTAGCCGCTGAAAGGGAAGGGCAGCTGAAAGCGTACGCTGTTCTTCCCTTTATTGTTTCTTTTACACTATTTTAGGAGGAAAATAAAATGACGATCACAAGAAAAATGACCCACAAGGAAGAAAAGGAAATCAGAAGGGAAACCAAAAAGAAAGTAAGACGCGTTCTGCGGGCCATTCAGCCCCCCACTGCATTGGGACGAATCGAGCCGAAACTGCAGTTGCAGTGGAACAAAAGACTCAAACAATATATCGACATTATCGTCCCGATAGAAAGGGACGAGTTTGTACAGGCCAGCTTTAACATGGCCAAACAGATTTACAAAAACGCGATGGACGTTAAGGCTATGCACGACCTTCTCGTAAACAACGCAGACGCGTTTGTTACGGGCGAAAAAGGCCTAACCGAAGCCGACTGCCAAGTGCAGATAGACTTCGAAAAGCCGCGCGAAGCGTTCGCACAAAACGGGGCGGTTATTTTCTGCCGTCACTCGCATCTCGCTGATATCAGTATCAGCATTTTTATTTCAAAAGTTAACGCGGCGAACACAAGCTGCGCTTTCGTCAAGCAGCTGATCAAAAAAGGTTTCAAAACCTTGGATGAAGCTCTTGAATTCGGTATGGGCCGAGACGACGAAGAAGGTCGCGACGTTTACAAGCTTGCGACTTCCGTCGATGGCGCACTGAAGGCTATGCATGCCTACCGCTCCAAGACGAATACGAGTGAGGACGCTGAGGCAGTTTCAAGCGTTCTCAAAGTCGGCATTTTGGAAGAGCCCATTTTTACCTTGGGCACTTGGGACGGCAATCCCGACAAGTTTGTCGACTACGAATCTCGCAAGTTCGGCTCGTTTGCTGAGCTGGAAAAATACTGCGAAGAGAAAAATATACAAGGAGCAGTTAAGGTTGAAGCTAAACGCGTACCTTTTGCTATGAAGGTGGCGATGTGGTGCCATAGCAGTATGCCACTCGAAACATTGTATGAGGTCTTTATGACGATAGAGTCGATGAAAGGCGCACACGGTGAGCCGATAATCGACTCTGACAAAAAGTTTACCATTCTTTCAATGGTGACAAAACCTGAGCTTGAAGCGTTCAAGCTGACAACGGCTCTCAGCCGTCAAGATATCGAAGTTTCGATGATCAAGACGGCAACGGGCGAGCTACTCCCTGTATTCGAAGGGAAGATCAAGGATAGCGTGTACGACAAGATCGACGCACCTGAGCTTTGGGAAACCGAAGTAAGGGTGAATCGGAAAGGTGAAGTTACTAACGTTATCCTGTACGATCTTGGGCAATATCTGCGTGAACCGTTGTTCCGCAGACTGTACGCGTTTGCCCAGCAGTTGGCAGCGTATACGCCTGTCGACGAAGAAGGGTGCGTAACTCAGTGGGGTCTCCCCGAAGACGTCTACTACAAAATAGTAGATACCTTTTGCGAGGTCGAAGAGAAAGTAGGTGACAAATACTTCGCCAACACGTTGAAGGATATCAAACTAACCTGGCAGCAAGTTATCAACACCTTTGTGCTGCCCGCTGACAAGGAGCAGCGGCTTTCCGGCGAAGACAAACAACGCGCAGAAAAAGCTCTGAAGCGGGACAAGCAACAAGTGTTCGAATCATTGTCCTTCACCTTGAGAGCGTATCTCGAAAAGGTAGAAACTATATTCCTGCACAACACAGGAAAAGCGCTCGCCTTCGAGCAGAGGGCCATGCTGGTTCTCGGTATGACGTTCTTGTCGTGGAGCGAGAACTACGACAAACACTGGTTCCCTGCGTGGACAAGTGTGACCTGGGAAAACCTGTCCAACTGCGCAGGTTATCTGCTGCCTGTAGAATACTTCCTGTGGTGCGTTGATATCGCAGAGAAGTATGACGGGGTCGAACCTGTTACCAAAGACAGGGTACATCTCGGGACGCAAGAGCTCGAGGAGGCGAACGAGTACTACCCTGAGGAGGTTGCAAGCTTCTTCGAAGGCAAAAAGCTCTTCTTTGAAGAAGGGCGTTGCTGGCAACAAGACGAAGAAGGCAACACCTACCTGGCTTTGACAGGCAGCGAAAATCTGAACGGTTGGTTTGATATCACCGTTCAAGACGGCTGCTTCTTCGCTAAGGGTGATATCAGAAAACAGGTCTCTGTCCAAAAGACAGCTGACCTCAAGCGGCAGTTCGTCGCCCGCATCGAAGTCGAACTTCCCAAGGAAGCTAAAAATCCTAAGGAGTTTGCACTCTGGCAACAGAGACAACTGCAAAAGTTCGACAATATCGTTATCAGGCAAAACGGGGTGATCTGCGGCGTTAACGACTTCGCTCAGGTTCCTGAAGAAATCCACGGGCTGCAAAATAAAATTTGTATGTTCGGGAAGGTGGCAAAAGCTGTCACTAACACGTCAGGAGACGGCGGGATCGTTGGCAAGATCTCGTTTATCAAGACGATCGAGACTCAAAGCAACGACGAGAACTGCAAGCAGCAAATTATCGTCGTTCTGGACAACGTGAGCAACTGGCCTGCTACCACCCGTTAATCCTTGATATCAACACAACAAAGACAGAACAAGAGTAACAGTTACGCAGATATCAGTTATAGCAAAGAGTTTGAGTGGCCGTCAGCTAAGGTCCCAAACTATTGGAAGTTATCTTCTGTGTAACTGTTATGATTGTTCTGTCTTTTTGTGTTGATATCAAAACTGTTACTTTATAAGGAGGTTTTCACAATGGAAAAAGAAATGAAAGAAATAGTAAAAATCGGTATTACCGAGGACGGCGATCCCACCTGGCACGAAGAGTGGATCCCCAAAATGCAGGCAGGTATCTGCCCCGCAGCCGTAATCGTTACGAAAGGATGCCTGTCGAGCAAAGGGCAAGCTGAGCTGCTGGCTCACCCGGAAAAGTACGTCCTGCACGCTACTATAACGGGACTGGGCAACACCTTCCTGGAACGTGGAGTTCTGGAATGGAGAGAACGCTTCCAAAAACTCGTAGAGTTCTGCAACCAGGGTTTCCCGAAGGATCACGTTGTGATCAGGGTAGACCCCATTGTGCCGGCGCACATTTTTGTGCTGAAAGAGCAATCAATCGACGTTGCAAAAGAAATCGTGACGACTGCCTTTAACGCAGGGTTCCGTCGGTTTCGTTACAGCTTCGCCGACGTTTACTCTCTCATAGGGGGAAAAATGCAAGAAGCGTCAGAGAAGTTGGGCACCAAAATGAACACGCAACAAGCGGGTGACTGCTCGATGCACAACCCGCTGGTAGCAGAGTTCGTCCAGTTTACGCTGGATATGGAAAAAAAGGGGTGCGTTTTCGGTGCTTGCGCAGAAAGTGACGTGCCCCGTCACCACAAAAAAGGGTGTATCAGTGAGGACGACTTCATTCTGTTCGGGATACCCGTTTCAGAAATGATGCCGCCCGGATCCAACCCTCAGCGGAAGCGGTGCATGTGCCCTGCCAACAAATTCGAGCTGTTGGAACACAAGGGGCAGCAGTGCCCGCACGCGTGCCTTTACTGCTATCAAGCAGCAAGACACGAAGGCAACGAGTGTCAAGGTGACTGCGCTAACTGCAAAAGTCACTGCAGCAACGAAATAAGACAATTGGTAGACACTAAAAACATATTTGAAACCAACGCGCAAGTGCTGGTTAACCCCGTCAACGTTTGCGGCGTAATGGGAGCAGGTTTGGCAAAACAGTTCGCCGACAATTTCCCCGCTATGCTCGTAGACTATAAAGCCGAATGCGAAAATAGCGGTATCAACAAAGATATCTCTGACGAAGATCTTGATATCGCTACCGACATATTCTGCAAAGACGGATGGCTGAACGTTTGGCAAAAAGGTGACGTGACTGTTGCTAACTTAGCAACGAAGGTTCACTTCAAAAGAGACAGCTATTATCCGCTGATCGAAAGTTCTCTCAAACTGCTGACTGCCTGGATTTGCAAAAACAAACCCGATTCGGTAGCGATTCCGCGATTGGGAACAGGCAAAGGGCACCTTGACTGGAAAATCGTACACCCGATCATTCTTAGCGCTATCAAAGATTGGCCCACTACGACAAAAGTGTGGGTCGACGGCGAATGGCAGAAGAACAATAAGGAGGAAAACAATATGGACAAAAATCAGGATCTCAACAACAACGGCAACAGCAACAAAGAGGAGGAGAAAGCAATGAGAAGAATCACCATTATCAGCGGCGCCCTGAACCCGCTCGACACGAACCGGAACTTCCGGAACACGTACATTAACGCAGATCCGGATATCAAAATGCCGAACACAGGCGTCATTATTGTCGCGTATAGCGTCACAAACGTTATGAACGCGATCAAAAACAACGGACAGGTCGTTACCGTCCGTGTTAACCCCGACAACGTTGCGGCACTTTCCTGCGCGTTGTTGACAGCTGGCTTCGAAGTCAACGTTCCGTCGTCCAAGGGAACTGCTGCCGAAAAGAAGGACGAGACGAAAAAAGAGCCGGATATCTTCAGCAGAACATTCGGCACTCACACTATTCAGCGCGCGGCTGTAGTTAATAAGTATAGCCTCGGTGTCGTGGAGAAAGGCGACGGTTTCGTTATGGTTAAACCGTTGTTGGTAATAACTCCGGTCACGCCCGTTTGCGAAAGCGCTCTGACCGGGTGCGAAACCTGGGATCTCAACAAGATCAACGGCGCTGTCCGTTGCTGCGGCGCATTCGCCATTAACGGGGAACACGTAGGTGTGTTCTCTGTTGTTGTCGACGACGCTACGGCACGTGATATCATTCCGAACTTCAGCTTCAGAACGCTGAAGCACCCGAAAGTGGTAGTAGCAAAGATCGTCAAAAAGATTCTTCTCCAAGAGAAGAAGATTGAAGAACAAGACGACATTAAATGCTGGATTTGCGACATGGGGCATTGGGACAAGCGCCATATCGAAGGTAACAAAGAAGGATCTTACTTCTACGTTACCACTTTCTGCGCAGAAACTCAGAACCAGGTCAAGAAGATGTACAGAGAGTTTTGCGAAGAGCACGCCACTGTATATCACCTTGGCACGATGAGCCGCAGCGAAGAGCTTGAGCAACTCAAAGCCGATATCAAGGCAAAAGACGCAGAAATCGTTGCGCTGAGAGCAGAGCTTGCGGCAGCACAGAACACGACCACTGGTGTTAAGCAAAGCAAGAAGGCACGTCGTATGCCGAGTGTCTTCAACGGCCTCAATATCCAGGCCTTGATCGACAAGAACCTGTCTGTAGCTGACGTGGCTGCTATGGTTGTCGAGATCAAACAAGCACGCTACGATCTTATCGCTGCTGCTGACGGCACCAAGGCTAAAAAGGCGGGTATCCCCAGATCTTTCTTGGGCTGCAGCGTTACGTCGGCTATCAAACGCGGCTTGTCCTTCGCTGCCTTTATCGAAGAAGTCAAGGCTTTCTACCTTGGTGAACAGGATCAGCAGGACGAACAGGGTGAACAGAATGAGCAGGACAAACCGACTGTGCCTGGTGATATCACTGCTGATACCGAAGTAGAAGACGGCGGTGAAGAACCTGCTGTTGAAGCTACCGACGATCCGCAATCTGATATCAACAAAGACAACAAAGACAATGACGATCCCGAAGATCCCGAAGATCCGCAGGACGATAACACTCCCGACGACGACACTGCTCCTAAAAAGGACAACAAGCCCAAGTTCAGCGCCAAGGGATTCTGCTTCGCAAGCGGCAAGGAAGCTGTTGAGATAGTCAATGGCAAACAGAACGACAAGGCAGACGACGAAGACGATCAAGAAGAAGAACAAGAAGATCAAGGCGATCAAGAAGAAGAACAGGAAGAACTTATCCCCGAAGAAGAGAAGACGCCTGACGTTCAAGACAAGGGGGATATCGTTTCCACAACGCCCAAAGTCGTACTTGCCGTTTACGAAGATCCTGACGACGAAACGTGGGAAAAATGGTACAAGGTGTACGGCAGCGAGAAATTTGTCAAAAAATACTACGAAGTTGAAGTGAAGAGACCCAACGCTCTCCAAAGCGAACAAGAAGTCAACGAGATCAACAAAGAGATCTTCGAACAGGCGCAAACCAATCTCTGCTGCTTGGCAGGCTTTTTCTTCGATACCGACAAGGATGCGTTTGTCAAAGGCCTGAACGAAATTTGCGACAATCTCGGTTGCGACGTGTACATTAAGGACGTCATAGTTGACAATGACGGTAACGTGTTCGTTACGTTGCCTGTCAGCATGGGCAGCGATACTGTTACGGTCCGTCTCGAAAAACACGACGACAAGTTGGTATCTTTTCAGGAATAATCAACGGTCGCTCATAACTTCCCCCTACGGGGATTTTTTTATTGTGACACCTACGGTGAAAGGGGACGGCAATGCCTGCTGTCCCTTTTACCCTACGGTAGACACAAGGGGCTTCAGCAGTAGGGATACCTTTCCTTAGATCATACCGTACTTGCAATAATGATCAAACCCGCCTTCGGCGGATCAAAACTCTTTCCTGAAAGGCCACAACAGGCTGATAACACTGAAAGGTGGTGAAATCCACATGAGGTCTTTGCTTGGTATGATACTGGGCGCGATCGGCGGTTACATAGCATTTCACAACATTGCAACTGCGATCGGGCAAGCAGTTGCAGCAGTTAACGCTGCCGCAGCAGTTATTCCCATGCCCTGATATCAGCAGCAATAGTCCAATGGCGATTACGACTTTAAACTGTTTCGCCATTTCTGGGGTAAGAGATCAAACCCTGCCTTCAGCAGGATCAAAGCTCTTTCCTGGAAGGCATAAGCCAAAAAAATAAACCAAAAACCGAAAGGAGCCAACCAAAATGGCAAACAGCAAGATTTTCGCACAAATCACGTCGTTCACCGGAGTGGACGACAAGGGGAATCACGCGTGCGTAACGCAAATCCCCTTCGCTACCGTCAGCGACGAAGGTAGCGACCCGATCACCGTTCTGAACGGTGAACCCGTTGTCTTCGCTAACGACGAAGGCACGGCGGCAAAAGTTAAGACGTTGCGCAGCCTGAAAGGGCTTACGTTCTTCGTCAACAAACTTGCTGATCGCGTCGACGCAGGCGAAGATCTGCCGGGCGCTGATATCGCAGTGTCCACCGACGTCGCAATTAAGGCGAAGGCGATTTGGTTCGCCGCTCGCAATCCCGACGTCAGCGACGTCGTTGCCGAGCTGGACAAACGCAAGTTCCTTGCGTACGACAACAGCGACGAATTTAAGGCAGCGTACGTCGCATTGTTCGACGCGCTGCGCAGGAATGAAATGTTTAAACGCGTCACGTTTTCACAGACGCGTAACATCTTTAACTGGTTTTTCAATGCTGTCGAAAAACAAAAACCAGTTCGGGCGCCGAAAGACGGCGACAAGGTTAATGTTGTCAGCGGTGAGATTCCGAACCGGAATCTTAAGTGCTACGAATATCCGGCAATGACCGGAGAAGTCGTAGTGCACGTCAAAACCGTTGGCGAAAAGACTTCGGTTTTCACGCCGCGCACGTGCAAAATCGTGAAAGGCGGAACCGAAGTCACCGTTACGGCTGAAGAACTGAACAAACTTTGGGCAGTGCAGCGGGTAGCCGTAATGAACGGACAACCCGTGCCCGAAGAAGCACAGTTCAAGCCCGCGAACGGCACAGCGACTAAGTTGCTGATTCGTTTGCAGCTTAATGCCGAAACAATTTGCACACTGAAGCGTGATGACTTCACGCCCGAGTACAAGTTGCTCGACGTCACGAAGACCACGCACGTTAGTGTAACATTCTGAATCCTGATATCAGAGCGACCGGCACGCAGCTATCGTCGGTCGCTCTTTGATATCAAAACTCTTGCCTGAAAGGCACAACAAACTTCACGGGAGGTATAAAACTATGTCATTGTTGAATCCCATAAATGGCGCGAGATATCTCGGTGGCGGCGCAATGCGCGGCACCGGGTACGGCGTAGCAAAATTTGGAGAGGGCGGCGAATGGCTGTTCGGCCTGATCAAGAACGCAGGTTACAGCCTTCACGCCTACGGTGTTGCACACCAACTGCTCGCGCAGGCAATCTCGGTCAAAGGCCCCGACGGCCAGTTCATTATGAACGCCGGTGTCCTTGCGGACCAGCTCAGGTTGCTGGCCAGCGCGGGCATCGAGCCCGAATTCTTCCAGCTGCAAAGCAATGGCAGCTGGCAAGCAGTCAAGCAGCCCCAGCCGCAACAGCAGTCCCAACAGCAACCGCCTCAGCAGCAACAACAGCCGCCGCAAACGCAACAGCAGCAGCCCCAGCAACAGCGGCAACCACCCCAGCAGCAACAAATGACTGCTGAGGAACTGGCAGTACTCACTATGAGTATTGCCGAGTAATCACCCATAGTCCCATAGCGGTTACGACTTTAAACTGGTCCGCTATCCGGGGTAAGAGATCAAAACCGCCTGCGGCGGATCAAAACTCTTTCCTGGAAGGCCAACAAGGTCAAAAACTTTCTTTTGGAGGCTGATATCAATGGCAACAACCCAAGAACTTAAAATAGGTGACGATTTCGTACTCGGTATCGAGAACGTCACCACCGAAGAGAAACACGAGGTCTTCGGTTATATGCTCGTCAACGGCGAGCACGAAGTCAAAAAGCTCGCCGAAGTCGACGGAGAAATTCCGGTCGACGTCATTAACTGGCTCATAAACATCTGCGGAGTCGGCTATAAGGCTATGTTCTACTCCGCAATCGTTATCGAGTCGGTTCAGAAGGCGTTGCGCCGTTTCCGCCGCTAACTTCTACAACAGAAAGCCTGCGTTATGACAGTGCTATGATATCACATTACTTTTTCTTTTTTTTGATCAAACCCTGCCTTTGGCAGGATCAAAACTCTTTCCTAGAAGGCTTCAAAAATATTCTTACGAGGTGATATCCGTGACTAAGGAAAAAGTTACCGATCTGATCTTGAGCAACACAAAGTTCGTCGGGACCGAGGCCTACTACGAGGCAGTGCGGTTCGTTGGCGACGACGAAGTCGATCAGATTGTTGTCGACGATATCTGCCAGGCTATCGAGGCAGTGTTCCTCGACGGCAGCATTATCGTGGACAACAAAGTCGTGAAAGTAAAGCAGTTGTCGGACGGCGCTTACGTCATTTACACGCCGAATGACGGCTGGAATGACTACGTGACCAGTTCGACAGAGCTGGTGTGGCACGCAACAACTCGGTAGGTTTCAGGCTGAGAGCAGGGGCAATCGTCGCTGTTCTCAGCCTTTTGCTTTGATCAAAACTCTTCACCAACAGGGCCAGTAGGCCGCTAAAAAATCGAAAGGTTGTTGATATCTTATGTTGAAAGTTTTCAAAGCCCTTTACGTTAAAGTTATGACCGACTTCGGAGAGAAGTACGGCCATTGCGTTGACGCCATTGCACAGTTGCCCTGCGTGGCTATGAAAGCAGCCACCTTGGCATTGCTCGATCAGGTTGTCAGCAGCTACGATAACCACAGAGTCGTGGTTTGGACTGACAACAACGAGATTTTCCACGTCGTTAACTTCCGCAAGGAAGCTGACGCGTGGGTTGCTTACGACAACAAAGAAAACCGTATCGCAACACTGGAGGAGATCTGGCTCTACCAGTAATCGTGATATCACAGAAAGCTTCGCACCTTGACGGAGCTATCCTCGTCTCTCTCTTCTTCTTTTTTTTTCTTTCCTTTTCTTTTTTCTTTCCTATATCCTTGTTTCTTTTGATCAAAACTCTTTCCTGACAGGCATCAACAACCTTTCCTTGTAACCAACAAAAAGTCATCGTTTGTATGACGATACCCTGGTTACGGGATTAAGGCTGTCTTGCCGCCTGTGCCACCTGTACGATCTGCGCGCAACCTGTGCGATCGGTAGAACACGGGAGTGGCCAAGTTTTTGCCGGCCGCCTTACGACCGAGCGCACCTGTTAAGCCCCGACTTTACGACCGAGCGCACCTGTTAAGCCCCGACTTTACGACCGAGCGCACCTGTGGATCCATCTTGTGATATCCTGATATCACTTCCCAGGAGTCC
>Ga0247611_10000503_pt1 | contig 79597 bp, 77 predicted proteins | sample 177DNAGHGhighgp2_FD_192422 | JGI IMG/M metagenome (GOLD analysis project Ga0247611, IMG submission 192422) | Sheep rumen microbial communities from Palmerston North, Manawatu-Wanganui, New Zealand - 1770 DNA GHGhigh gp2 | ecosystem: Host-associated > Mammals > Digestive system > Stomach > Rumen... | reverse complement strand
GTTTTTCTTGCCATGATGAATTGATTTTACTTTTTGACTGCCTTGTAGAGCACCGAGAACAGGATGGAGCAGATGGCTACTACAAGAGTGATATAGAAGGCATTAAGGCCGAATTCGACCCATCCGTTAGTCTTGCCTGAATAGGTAACTTCACCTGCTTGATAAGGCACGGAGAAGGCACCCTTCGACATAACATAAGCTACAACTGCAATAACAGCGATTGCAATGACCGCAATCAAGAGTTTCTTTCCCTTGACGCCTTTGACGGCGGCAGTGAAGACGACTGAGATCAATGCGATGACGATGCCAAGTATAACCAAGATGTAGCCCCAATTCAGGAATAAGTCGGTGCGGGCATCACTCTTGAGGTCGAGGTAGAAATAAACTGCCACAGCCACGGTGATCAATGCCAGCAGGCCAAATACCCATTTACCGATGTTTGAAAGCTTACTATTCATGATTGATACTGATTATTTGTGGTATTTTGCAAGGATGTCCATGAACGAGATGGAAGCGTCTTCCATGTCGTTGACGATGCTTTCGATTTTGGAAGCGATGAAGTTGAAGAACACTTGAAGGATGATAGCGGCGATCAGACCGAACACGGTGGTCAACAGAGCGACCTTCATACCGGAGGCAACGACCGTCGGGCTCATATCACCAGCAGCGGCGATGTCGTCGAAGGCCTTGATCATACCGACAACAGTACCCATAAATCCGAACATAGGAGCCAAGCTGATGCAAAGACCAATCCAGCTCAAGCCGCTTTCAAGTTTACCACCAGCCACAGAACCGTAAGAGACGAGGGCTTTTTCAACCTCTTCGAGTGACTGACCGTCCTGATAGCGGATGAGACCTTGGGTGAAGATGCTGGCCACAGGACCGCGGGTGTCCTTGCAGAGTTGTTTGGCACCTTCAACGTCGCCGTTCTTCATCTTGGCTTCGATACCAGCAAGAAGCTTCTTCGAGTTGGCCGAAGCGAGGGTCAGATAAATAATTCTTTCAATGGAGATAGCCATACCGATCAACAGGATGACCAACACGATGCCCATGAAGCCAGGACCACCATCGATGAATTGTTTCTTGATGGATTCACGGAAAGTCACAGGGGCAGCCTCGTTGGTGACAGCAGGGGTAACTTCTTCGACAGTCTCCACAGGGGCGGGAGTTTGTTCAGGAGCAACGGTCTGTTCCGTCTGCTCGGTTTGCACTTGCTCGTCTTGAGCAACGGCGAGATTGCTGACACCAAAAGTGAAAAGGCCAGCAATCATGAGGAAAGCAATTAATTTTTTCATAGTTTAGTTTGAATGTTTTGATTATTACTGTTATGAATTACTATGTTCTGATGAAACAATCATTACTTTTCTGCGGAGAGAGCGGGATTCGAACCCGCGGTACCCTTTTGGAGTACACACACTTTCCAGGCGTGCTCCTTAAACCACTCGGACATCTCTCCAATACCTTCCAACCCCTCAAACCTTATCTGAAATCGTTGCCAAAAGTACACATTTTTTCATTTGACAAACAAAAATATTTGATTTTTTATTGCAACATTTTTTCAAATGCTTGACTCATAAGGTCAAAGGGTCATCTCTCCACGGATGGATTTCTGCATGATTTCAAGGATTCTGGCTTTTGGCAAGCCTTCTCCGATGAGATACATGAGTTTGGCAACGGCAGCCTCTGTGGTCATGTCGTGGCCACTGATGACGCCAATACGAGCCATATCCAGACTGGTTTCGTAACGTCCCATATCCACAGAACCGGCCTTGCACTGGGTGATGTTAAGGATGATGAGTCCGCCATCGATAGCCTCCTTGAGTGCGTCCAAGAACCAGCCTGCAGTGGTGGCATTGCCCGAGCCAAAGGTCTCCAAAACCAAAGCGCTGAGATGGGGGGTCTTAAACACGTGTCGCACAAAGTCCTCGGAGATGCCTGGGAACAGTTTCAATATTCCGACATTGCGGTCCATCTTGGTGTGCACCTTCAGTTTCTTGAAGTTGGGCTTCAGGATGCGCTCCTTATTATATTTTATGTGGATACCCACATCGGCCAAGTTGGGGTAATTGGAAGAAATGAAGGCGTTGAAGTTCTCCGCGTTGAACTTGGTGGCGCGGTTGCCACGCAATAGTTGGTTCTGGAAGAAGATGCTCACCTCGGGCACAATCGGCGTGTCGTCGTCCTTGGCAGCGGCAATCTCGACGGCAGCCAAGAAGTTCTCGCGGCCATCGCTGCGCACCATGCCCATAGGCAACTGCGAGCCAGTCAAGACGACAGGCTTGTTGAGGTTTTCGAGCATGAAACTCAACGCCGAGGCCGTGTAGGCCATAGTGTCGGAGCCATGAAGCACCACGAAGCCATCATAATGCTCATACTCTTCTTTTATCTTGGTCGCCAAGCGAATCCAGAAGTCGGGCGACATGTTTGACGAATCGATAAGTGGGTCAAAACTATAGTAATCAATCTGATAGCCAAAGTTCTTCAATACGGGAAGATGGGCATAGATATTGTCGAAATCGAAAGGCACCAAGGCTCCCGTCTTGGGGTCTTGCATCATGCCGATGGTGCCGCCGGTATAAAGCACCAAAATGGAAATCTCTTCGTTGCTTTGCATAACAAACGGATTTTTGTGGCCGCAAAAGTAAGGCTTTTTTTGTCTTGTACGGCATTTTGCGTTATTTTTGCGGCATGAAAGTCATCGCCCACATCCACACCGACTTCCCGACCAAGTTCGGCATTCCGCGACAGAGCGGCATCATCCCCTCGTTGCAGGGACGCATCGTCTTCGAGCCCGAATACCGCAATGCAGAGGCGGTGCGGGGTCTGGAGGACTTTTCTTACATCTGGCTTCTTTGGGAGTTCTCGCAGGCCGTGCGCGACACTTGGTCGCCCACCGTGCGTCCGCCCCGCTTGGGAGGCAACGTGCGCAAAGGCGTGTTTGCCACACGCTCGCCTTTCCGCCCCAACCCTATCGGCCTTTCGTCGGTAAGGTTAGAGCATATTGAATTTGACGCCAAACTCGGTCCTGTGCTCTACGTGACGGGTGCAGACCTGATGGATGGGACCCCAATCTTCGACATCAAGCCTTACATCGCCTACACCGACAGCCACCCCGACGCCGTCAGTGGCTTTGCCTCAACGCCTGAGGAATATCTTTTGGAAGTGGATTTCGCCGAAGAACTATTGAAGAAAGTACCTGAAAGCCAAAGGGAAAGCCTCATCGAGGTGCTGGCCCACGACCCGCGTCCGCAATATCATGCCGACCCCGAAAGGGTTTACGGGATGGAGTTTGGCGGGATGGAGGTGAAATTCAAGGTGAATCACGATTTGCTTACCGTTTTGGAAATCAGCTGATTCCTTTATCGCGACGACTGTGCCTTCACTGCTGGCTTGAGATAGGCCGGACGGAAGGAAATGTCAAAACGCCTCACCCTTACGAAGGAAGTCGAGGGGTTGTAAACGAAGAATTTGATTTGCTCGGCCTCGCGGAAAGTGGAATCGAGGGGCAGGGCGAAAGTGGCAAACTCCCATTTCCCGATGCTTTGGATTTGTGAACCCAAATCATAATAGGTGCTGGTCTTGCCTTGCTCCCCGTCTTTCTCGATGACAATTTGGGCACCGTTCAAAGTGTCGGGCTGGAGCATCTCAACCGCAATGTTCACCATGCCCCAATCGGGTTGGAGGCTATCAGCGGGCAAGATAAGCGTCTGACTGTAAGGCCTTTCAACGTTCAACTCATCTTCCGAACCTTCGAAGCAATAATGTCCTGCCTCATATTGCAGCAAACCCAAATCTTGATACTCATTTGGATAATACTGCCTCAGGGCTTGCGCCACCTGATGGGCAATAATGTGTCGGCCTTCGCCGTAATAGTGTTCCGTGGTCCAGTCTTGGTCGATGAAATTCACGTCGCGCACCATGTCCAAATTGTTCACCACCGTAACATCTTCCTGTGTGTCATAGCGTTGCATCAGATAGTCGCGATTTTGTTTCATCAAGAACAACAAATCCTTGCCTACCAGTTCGTTGGCTTTGTCCACGTTTTCGGCCATGAGGTTGAAGACCAAATGCCAGCCCCTTTCGCGGCACAAGTCGACAATCGCGTCAAAGTCCTTGATGCGCGGGTTGTCGTCGCGGATTTGGAAGGCGTAACTCTTGATGTAATGGCAGGCCAATTCGGTGAGTTGTTGGTCGCGTTGGCCGTCGAAGCCATGCCAGCCGCCCCAAGCCATCGCCGAATCCCATTGGTGGGTGTTGTTCCACTCAAAATCGTATGGGAAATCAAGCGGGTCTTTTTTCCAATGTTTCCGCGCAATCGCGTCCCACTCCTCCTCGCTTCGAATAGGGTAAGCCTTGAAAGCCAGCAAGAAACGGTTCATCAATGGCGGATAGTCCTGCAAAAGCACGATTTGTTTCCGAAGCGCCGTTTCGAGGCGGGAGTAAATCCAACCGGCATCGAAAGAGCGGAGGTTCATGGTCACTATCACGGTCTCGACAGAAGCATCCTTCGGCACTTGTTTCAGCATGTTATAATAGGTCTGGGCGTGCGAAGCGCTTTTGGTCATGTCGCCCACGCGCACTTTCGGGAAGTAGGCCGAGACCATTGCGCTGATCTTCCTGTGGTCGCTTTCGGCATATCCGTAGGTGTTGTTCGACGACTCGCCCAAATAAACCACCTGACAACTGTCGGCGACCACCTGACGAGGCAACTCAATAATGTCGGAATGTTCCAACAAGTCCTTCTCGAAGAACCACTTGGTATAGACCCAATTCATGGCCACCAGCAGCACTGCGATGATTCCTATGCGTATCAACAACTTTTTCATGGTCAGAACTGGAAATAGATGAACGGGAAACTATTGACACTCGAACGCGCGATGACGAGGAAGATGAGCAAGGCATAAATCAGCCATCTGACAACCATCGGTTTGCCTTCGCACCACGCATCGAAACGGGTGTTGAACAAGAGCAAGTCGGAGAGGATGAACAGGGCGAGATAGAGCCAAACTTCGGGCTTGACGGCCAGATTTTGTCCACCGCCAAAATTGGTGACTGCCGCCGCAAAAATGTCGCGCATGTTGGCGAAATCGGTGGCACGGAACATCACCCAAAACAGCGTGACCAACACGAAAGTCTTGGCGATGCGAAGCGCGTCAAGGCTGATGCTCAACCACTTGGAGTTGGGTTCCTTGTAAGGGAATCGGTTGCGCAAGGCTTTTTCAAGGATGTGCAGCAAACCATGCGCGAAACCCCAAAACAGGAACGTCCAAGCTGCGCCGTGCCAAATGCCGCTCAGCACGAACACCACCAAGATATTGAACGCCCATCGTCCAAACTTCACCCGACTACCGCCCAGCGGGAAATACACATAGTCGCGGAACCAAGTGGAAAGCGAGATGTGCCAACGGTGCCAAAACTCGGCGATGTTTTTGGCCAAATAAGGCGTGCGGAAGTTGTCGCTGATGTCGAAACCCATCAGTTTGGCGCTGCCGAGGGCGATAGTGGAATAACCGAAAAAGTCGCAGTAAATCTGGAAGCTGTAGAAGGCCATTGCCAGCATCACACTCCACGAGTTGTATTCCGCCGGATTGGCGTACACCTCATCGACATAGGCGCCCAAATGGTCGGCCACCACCATCTTGATAAACAGGCCGAACAAGATGAGCCTCATGCCTTTGGAGATGTTCTCGTAGCGGAAATCCTTATACTCGTGCAGTTGGCGCAAAAGGTTGCCCGGTCGCTCGATCGGGCCGGTGACCAATTGCGGGAAGAACATCACATAAAGCGAATAGTAACCGAAATGCCGTTCCGCCTTTTGGTTGCCGCGATACACTTCGATGACATAGCTCATGCTTTGGAACGTGTGGAACGACAAGCCGATGGGGAGGATGATGTTCACCGAAGTGCGCACATCCAACCCCAACTTTTGGCAAAGCCACACGAAATTGTCGTTGATAAAACCTAAATACTTGAAAATAAACAACACCAGCAGGGTTGAAACCACGCTGATGACGAGGAAAGTCTTCTTCTTTTTGGGTTCGTCGGCGTGTTTTTCCATCAAGATGCCCGCCGAATAGTCGATGATGATGGTGACGAGCAAAATAAGGATATACTTGGGCACAAACCACATGTAGAACACGCAACTTGCGACCAGCAGCATCAGCCATCGTGCCTTTTGTGGCAGCAGATAGAACAGCAGCACCACAATGGGCAGGAAAATGACGAACTCTATAGAGTTGAAGACCATAAGACCCTCGGTATCAGGTTATTTGATTTTCTTTACAGTGGTCTGCAAAATCTTGTCGCCCTGGGTCCTGTCGTAGACATAAACCATCAGGTAGCACTCGTCGGCGTTATAGCCGGCATCGATTTCAGTGGTATAGCTGAAATGGAAAGTGTCGTTGGCGTCCACATGCAGGTCTTCGAACGACGTGCCATACGCCCCATTGAGAGTGCCACGGAACACGTTACGGAAATCATATTCCTTGTCGACGCCGCCCGGAATGGTTTGCCAGCCGATGATATGATCCTCAACCAGACAAACCGTTATGAAGAAATGTCCATCAAGATCATCCAATGCGATGGCTTGGACATCCACCTTCAATTGGCGGTTAGTTTCGTCATAATTGGGACCCACCACAATCTCGAACGTCTGCTCTTCTTCCAAAGCAGCGGTCACAGGGGCATCGATTTGCGTCTCGTTGAGCGTGTTCCCTTCTGTCAATGCCACATGGTCGACAGTAAACAAGGGGTTGGAGTTATTGTTGTTATACCATTCGGTGCCTTCGTCGGTGAGGAAATCAGGGAAACTGCCCAGAGGCTGGGCCAAGTATCCAGCATGGACGCTCATGATGAAGATATGATCCTCATCCAATTGATGTTGCAGGTTATGGGCATGCTCAGCAGCGGCGGGGCAGTTGACGCAACGGGCTCCAGTGAAGTCCTTGATAAGCACCGTCTTGCCCGTAGGCTCCATATTGCTACCTTCCAGATCGACCGTCACCGTATAAACTGCTGTTGTGCCATTCTGGGCGGTCACGGTATAGGTCACGGGGTTGGAGAAGTCTTGAGCCACACCTGAAGCGGGTTCCACCGTAGCGCCTTCCGACACTTCAATGGTGGGAACCAATTGCGTGACGTCGGTTTCGGCGGGAAGCAAAAATGAAATCGCACGCGCGATTTGGTCAATCACACCGCTTTCGTCCAGTGCATCGAAGCGGAACGACAAGATGCTTTTCTCATTGTCGGCATCGTGAACTATTGCCTCCACCATATACTGCGACGTGGCGCCGCTCAAGGATGTGACAGTGTAATAAACGGGGTTGGTAAAGTCTTGAGCCACGCCCGATTTAGGCTCGATGGTGGCGTAGTTCGAAATGACGATGGTCGGCGTCAGATGGGTCACATCCGTTCCTGCAGGGAAATCCAGCCTCACCATCTTGTTGTCCTCGTCAACAGTGCCAGAAACACTGTCAACTCTAAATTCCAAAATAAATCTCTCGTCTTCAGCACCTTGTATATAAGGTTCTTTTTCGACATCGCAGGCATTCATGAACGCCATGGCAGCCAGCAAAGCCATACCTATTCTTAGTATTCTTTTCATTGTTCTAATCATTAGGTTGAAACATCAATTAAAAACTTGTTGAAACAGTCAAGGAAACGCCACTGGAGGCGGGCACGGTACGGCACACACCGCCCACGCAGACCACGCCTTCGCTCTGGCGACCTGCACTCAACATGACGCGGGTTGCATCGTGGATATAGGTGATTGTACCCGTGAAGTAATGGTCGCGGTATTCCTCGACGGGGTTGCCATAGTTCCACTTGTCGGCGATGGAGAACGACCAATGCGGGTTGATGGAATACTCCAGCAGAGCGAATGCCCAATCGCCACGCTTCTGGTAGTCTTTCTTCTCGCTCTCTTCCACCTCATAGCCCTTGTGGACTTCGTTTTCCCACAGGCCTTGCAGTTCGAGGCGCAGGCTTTGCTTCTTGTTGATTTTGTAGGTCACGTCCAAGAAGCCGATGTTAGCCTTCACGACAGGCGAACCGGCATGGCCTTCGATGGTCTCGATGTCGTAATACAGGTTGATGTATTGTGCGGTGAGGTGCCAGTCCTTGCTGATTTTCTTGTCGACTTCGAAGTTGATGTCGCGGAAGAAGCGGTGGTCGCTGACGGCGAAGAACTTGGAAGTGTTGCCCAAGGTGCCGGCTTGGTTCAAAGCCATCGTGTTGCCAAACTTGACGGAATCGCGGACGATGTCGTTCACCTGGCTCATGTTGAATGCGAGCTTGGTGCCGTATTTGCCGCCGAGGGCAGTGCCTTTCGGGATGGTGTAGTTGATCTGCAACTGGGCCGCCATCTCGCCGTTGGGCTGGGTCGAATAGGTGTACATCGACGGCAGGCTGTGGGTATGCGTATAATTAATAGGAGGGATGAAGTTGATGTCGAGGTCGTTTTGTTTGCCCGTGTACATCGACTTGAAGCTCATGTTGTCGACACGTTTCACCTGCAGGACGGCGCCAAAGCCTTTCTGGGAATAACTCAAAGAGGAGAGCAAAGCGCGGCCTTCCTTATAGATGAAGTTGTTGATGGCCGATGGGTCGTTGATTTTATAGGCATACTCGGTGCTGAAAGCCCAGTTGCCATAGCCCAAGTTGATGCGAGCTGCGGCAGCGCCCACATTCTCGGGGATGGTATAGAACGAGCTCAGGTCATTCTGTTTCTTGCTGACGAAGCTGCCGCCCAGGCTCATCTTGAACTCCGAATCGTTCATCGAAGCTATGCTTTGGTTGAGGTCCCATTCGGCGTCAACGCCACGCACGATGCCACGTTGGTCATCGTTGTTCATGTCGCGCTCCAAATAAGGCGCCCAGAAATAGCGCTGGCGGCCATAAACCGCTTTCAAGGTCACGCCTCGGGTGGGACGCAACACTATTCTTGCGCCACGGAGGGCATTGTCCATGCCCAATGACCATTCCTCGTAGGTGCGGAACACGAAACCGCAGCCAAACTGATCGTAGATATCGCCCACGGTCATCCCGATGAAGCCGTTGTCGTAGGTGGCAAAGAAATTGGCCAGGCCCAGACCATTCAGCTCGCTACGGAAGCCATTCAATTCGGGCAAGAAAGCCTCGAAACGGATGCCTGCGGAGAAATTGCCGTTGGTGTAGTTCACCTTTCCAAAGCCATTGATACCGAATTTCTTGCCATTAAGGTCGTTGATGCCGATGCCTTTGTCAAGCATATAGTATTGCGCATCGGTCTGGAAGCTTCCGCTTACCTGACTGTTTTCCATAAACGACTGAGCACTCGCCTTGAAACCGATGGTCAAAGCGAGTGACAATACAAATAGTATATGTTTTCGCATAAATGATTATTTTGACTTCGAGACACGGGACTTCGAGACCTCGGGACAAACCCAAGTCTCGTGTCCCGCAGTCTCATAGTCCCTGTCAAATAATTACTTTTTCTTCTTAGCCACTTTCAGGATCTCTTCATAAAGGTCTTCTTCGCCGCCTTCGATATAGCCTGTATGCTGGTAAACGAGTTTGCCACTGCCGTCGAAGAGGAAGGTGTGCGGAGGATTGCTCACATTCATGGCACGCTTCAGGTCACTATTCACGTCGAGAAGAATGTCGAAATCCCAGCCCTTGCCTTCCACCATAGGCTTCACCTTGGCGGTGGAACGTGAGTCGTCGATGGAAACGGCATAAATCTTCACGCCTGTTTCTTCCTGCCAGTCAGCATAAACATCATTCAAGGCATTGTGTTCCTTGATGCAGGGGCCGCACCAAGTAGCCCAAAATGTGAGGACGATAGGTTTGCCGTTGTTCGTCAGCTTGGCGATGTTCACGTCCTTGCCGTTCAAGTCCTTTAAAGTCACATTCGGCAGATCCGATTTCGATTGCGCATGAAGGCCTGTCACTACCAGAGCCATCAGCAGAAGTGTCATAAGTTTTTTCATTGGATTTAAAGATTTAAAATTCAAATATTTAAGATTTAAAGATTCAAAATTCAAAATTCAAAGATTCAAAATTCATCATACATAATACCTCATACCTCATACCTCATACCTCATACCTCATTCAACATTCTTCATTCAGCATTCAGCATTCTATCTTCGTACTATAATCGTACTATAATCCTACTATAATCGTTCATTCTTCCTCGATTTGGCAATACACTTCAAGCAGTTTGCAGTATTTTTCGGCCCTGATAGCCACCTTTTTGATGACGTTCGGAATCAGGACACATTCGCCTTGGTTTACAAATATCGCGCCACTTTCCCAGTTTAGGGTGAATTTTCCTTCCAAAGCAATCAAAATCACGAATGAATCGAGATTGGAGTAGTCTTTTTCCATCTCGCCTTGCAACTGAAGCAGGTTGGTCACGAAGTACTGGCAATCCACCACGGGCACCGTCTTGTTCATCACATTGGGCACCTCGATCTTGTAGTTTACGGGCATCGTCCCGTCGATGGCCTCCACCGACTGCGGGATATGCAACTCTCGGCGCATTCCGGCCACGTCGATACGGTCCCAGTCGTAGATGCGGTAGGTGGTGTCGCTGGTTTGCTGGATTTCAGCCACCATGATGCCTGGGCCAAGCGCATGGACACGACCCGCAGGGATGAAAAACACGTCGTCTTTCTTCACCTCCTCGTGGTTCAGCACCGATTGCAGCATATTGTCCTTCAACACATTGACATAATCCATCCGCGTCATCTCGCGGTTGAAGCCCATGACGAGTTCGGCATCCTTGTCGGCCTGCATCACATACCACATCTCGGTCTTGCCGTTGCCCAAGTCACGTTTTTGGGCCAATTCATCGTCGGGATGCACCTGCACCGAGAGCCAGTCATTGGCATCGATGATTTTCAGCAGAAGCGGGAATTGCTCGCCGTATTTGTCGAAGACGCTCTCGCCGACCAAGTCGCCCATGAAGGTCTCCACCAGGTCGTTGATTTCATCGCCCTCGAAGTCGCCGTTGGCGATTTCGCTCTGCTCGTCCCAGATGCCTGAGAGCAACCACACCTCGCCGCAGTTGGGCAGCGGACCGTAGTCCATGCCAAGCACTTCCTTGATTTTACGTCCGCCCCAGATCTTATCTTTGAAGATGGGCTTGAATTTTAGGGGATAGAGTACTGTTTGCATTGCGCTTTGATAATTTGGGTGCAAAAATAATGATTTTACTGAATGATTTATTATTTTTGCAGCAAAATAAAGGTTAATGTACACGGAAAAAGATGCCATATTAATGTCAATTCAAGCATTGGGGAAGAAATTACTGCCCTCGGATGCCCGACTCATCTTGTTTGGTTCACAAGCACGCAATGATGCACATGAAGAATCGGATTGGGATTTACTTATTTTGCTTAATGACAAATATTTACAGCAAGATAACTTTGGCAATTATGCTTATCCGTTCGTTGAATTAGGCTGGGAATACGGTACCTATTTCAGTCCCAAAATCTACACCTATTCTGAATGGGACGATAGAAAAGGAACACCATTCTATGAAAATGTTAACAAGGAAGGGGTGATACTATGCTAACAGACGAAGAAAGAAAAGCATTGGTTTCCAACAAGGTAAGACGTTCTCGCGAAACATGGAACGAGACTAAAGGAATAATAGAAAGCGGCTATTGGTATGCAGCCGCAAACAGAATGTATTATGCCTGCTACTATATGACATCCGCTTTGCTTCTTAAACACGGAAAAAGTGCGCATACACATGGAGGCATTATCGGACTATTCGGTCTGCATTTTATCAAAGCAGGAATTGTTTCCTCAGAATTAGGGAAATTCTACAGTCAATTGTTCGAATTACGACAAACTGGCGACTATGACGATTGGAAAGTGGTCACAGAAGACGACATTAAACCTCTAATTCCTACGGCAGAGTTGTTTCTTAACACTTTGGAAAACCTTATTAAAGACGACGGTTATTTGGATTAAACTGAAATGCAAAACCTCATAGAATTAAGACATATCCTTCACGCCCACCCCGAATTATCAGGGCAGGAGGCCATTACAAATAGAGTTTTGAACGAATGGGTGAAACAGACCCATCCCGACCAAATCATCGAGAAAATCGGCGGTTATGGCTTGGCAGCCGTTTATAAAGGCGCGAAACCAGGCAAACGCATCCTCATCCGAGGCGACATCGACGCATTGCACATCCCCGAGCCGAACGACATTCCCTATCGCTCACAAAACCAAGGCGTTTCGCACAAATGCGGTCACGACGGCCACGCCACCATCCTCTGCGGACTGGCGCAATGGCTCGGCGAACAACGTCCCGACCAAGGCGAAGCGGTGTTGCTCTTCCAGCCCGCCGAAGAAACCGGTCAAGGCGCACAAGCCATCCTCAGCGACCCGCAATTTGAGCAAATCAAACCCGATGTGGTTTACGGGCTGCACAACCTTCCCAGCTTTGAGAAAGGCAAAATCATGGTAAAGGAAGGTTGTTTTGCAGCGGCTTCGTTCGGCTTAAAGCTCGTTTTCGACGGTCGCACAGCACACGCCTCGCAACCTGAGACGGGGCATAGCCCTTCGGAGTTATTGGCACAACTCATCCACCATTTGGAGAAAAAACGCGAGCAGCTGAAAGCCGTGAAGCCCCTCACCACCTTCGTCATCACGCATGCCATCTTGGGCGAAGAAACCTTCGGCGTCGCCCCTGGCCATGCCGAGATTTGGCTCACTTTGCGCAGCTTCAACGACCGCAACCTGGAACTGATGTCGAAGGAAATCATCGAGTTCTGTCGCGCCAAGGCCAAGGATTATCTCTTCGACTTCAGTTTCTCAGAACACGAAGCCTTCGCCGCCACCAACAGCGACAACAACTGCGTGAAAACCATAGAGCAAGCCGCCACCAACCTTGAATTGAGCCTCGGTCATTTGGACGAGCCTTTCCGTTGGTCGGAGGACTTTGGAAGGTTCGGGAGCGTCTGCCCCATCGGCTTCTTCGGCTTAGGATCAGGTTTAGAGCAACCTGCCCTTCATGACCCGATGTTTGATTTTCCTGACGACATTTTGGAGACAGGAATGTGCATGTTTTGGGAGATTATTCGGTTGGAGTTGGAAAAATAGCGACAAATACCTACCTTTGCCCCGATAAAATCGCAAAAGCCATGGAATCAAGCGTCAACAACCCATTAATTATCCGTTGCAAAAACTGCGGGGGGCAGCAACACTTTGACATCGCAAAACAGCACTATATTTGCGAACATTGTGGCTCAACCAACGAATTGGACTCGCAAAAGGCGGATTTCAAGAACTGGAGGAAAATCCAGCAACAGAAAGTCAGGGAAGGTATCAGCCATGTGAGGACTTTTGCTTGTCCCGCTTGCGGTGCACACACCTTAGCCGCCGCTGACGACGCCTCAGCGATTTGCCCCTTCTGCCAAAACACCATGATTGACGCCGAGTTTGCAGGCAACGACCTGCCCGAGATCATCATCCCTTTCAAAATCACCAAAGAAGAGGCTGAAAACAAACTGAAGGCATGGCTCGCGGAAAACAAAGGCAACAAGGCGGCAAAGGTCATCGAAGACAACCTGAACCGCTTCACGGGCTGCTATCTGCCCTATCATATCGTGCGCGGCGCCTTTAACGGCGACATGGCCATCGGCCTTCAGGATGGCACAACCACCCATTATCCGTTCCGAGCCTATTTGAGCCATACCGCAGTGAATGCCTCCCAAGACTGGGGCAACCTGTTTCTCGACGGCATCGAACCTTTCGACTTCAGCGAGACTCGCGAATTCGACTTCGCCTTCCTGAATCACCAGAACGCCAAGATTCAGAATGTGGTTGGTGACGCATTGAACGCGCGTGTCGAAGAAGAAACCCGTGCAGAGCTATACCAAAGCCTAGCTAAGAAAGTGCGCACCAAGGAAATGGACGTCTTACTCGATGACAACGAAAACGAGTCCATCCCTGCCCTCATGCCCGTGTATCTGGTGAAATGCGAAAACGGTGTGGCAGCGGCCGTGAATGGACAAACCGGAAAGGTATCCATCGCTACCGGAAAGCAGAAGAACCTCACCAGAAATTGGTGGCTTTGGCCTACCCTGGCCACCTTGGTAGTGGCCCTTGTGTCGGGGTTGTGGATGGGAGAGGCGCTGTCAGGCGGTGCCATCGCCTTGGTGTTTGGTCTCGTCTTCTTCGCCGTAGCCCACAACCGCCACCATAAAGAGATCGTCCAAGAGATTATCACCATGCCCGAAGAAGAGAACCGACATAATGACACCCAAACTGAGTTCTTCGCCGACTTTGGCAAAGGCCCCGTCCCCACCGAGTTGAAGTTTTTCACTCCTTCGCGTATCATCAAGTTGATTGTCGGAATGTTGGTTGTCACCTTTCTCCCGTTGCTGATCGCCATTCCAATACAAATTCTCAGGGGATTGCCGCTTTCCGACATTAAAATCGGCTATGGTGCGGCATGGTACATCACCCCGGTGTTCATGGCCATCGTGCTCGCCGGAGGAGCCGCCAAAACGATGATGTATGGGGAGCCCTTGTACTATGAAAAACAGCCTGATGGAACATTGAAAAGAAGAAAGTTGCTGTCACAGCAGAAGTTCTCTTTGAAACAAATATTCCCTGGCCTTAAAAAAGCGGGATCTTCAAAAGCAAAGGTTAAACTTCCTCCAGGATGCGCCATCTTGCTTATTCTTTTCCTCCTGATTGGCAGCGTGGCGGCCATGCTCTCTTGACCGTCAGAAGAGCTGGAACATTTCACTGATGATGGCCCGCGAATAAGCATTGGCCACCTCGACGATGAACTTGCCGAAGTCGACGCGGGCGTTGTGGTCGGCGGTGTCGCTGATGGTTCGAATGACGGTGAAGGGCGTGCCAAATTCCAAACAGACTTGCGCCACGGCGGCGCCTTCCATCTCGACGCATTGGATGTCGGGCAGCAAACCCAAGATTTCCTCCCGTTTTTCATTGCTGTTGATGAACTGGTCGCCGCTGGCGATGTCGCCGAAATGCAAGGTCGGGGCCAGGTTGAATTCCTTGACGGCCTCCTCCCCCACCATGTGTTCCACGCCTCTATCCAGCAAACGTGTCACCGCCTTGCCTGCCAGCTCGGTCAGCTCAGGGTCACTGTTGACATATACTCGGTTAAGCAAGGGCAACTCGAAGCGCGAGATGATGGGACGGGCGTCCAAGTCGTGCTGCACCAGACGTTTGGAAATCACGATGTCGCCCACCTTGAGGCCTTCGGCCAAGGCCCCTGCCGTGCCGATGAAGATCAAGTCCGTCACGGCGAACTCTTGTATTAATAAGGTAGCGGTGATGGTGGCGGCCACCTTGCCCCATTTGGAGAAGGCCACCACGCAGCGCACGGTGCCTATCTTGCCCACCACAAACTCACGGTTGGCGATTTTCACTGTCGTTTTTTCCGTCAGCAGGGCTTTCACCTCGTCGATTTCTTGCGCCATGGCGCCCAGGATGCCGATATTTCTGGTCATGATGTAATATTTTAAATTGCAAAAATAAAAAATCTTACCTTTGCAAAAATTTACGGAATGAAGAAAATTTGCATTTTTTGTGGCAGCAGTATGGGCTTCGACCCGATTTACCGCCAAAAGGCAGCCGAATTGGGCCACGTCTTAGCTGACAACCACTGCGAGCTGCTCTATGGAGGCGGCAATGTGGGCCTGATGAACATCATCGCCGAGGTGATGAAAGAACGCCATTGCAGGATTGTCGGTACCATCACACAACATCTGCTCGACATGCGCGTAGGCCGCCCTGACATCGACGAGCTGATAGTGGTCGAGACGATGGCCGAACGCAAGAAAATCCTTGAGGACATGGCCGATGCCTTCATCGCCATGCCGGGCGGCGTAGGCACCATGGACGAGTTCTTCGAGGTGATGGTGCTCAGCCAACTGCGCGTCTTCGACAAGCCCGTCGCCCTCTTCAACGTAAACGGCTATTACGACCATATCGTCAGCTTCCTCGACCGCGCCACCCGCGACGGCTTCATCCACCGCGAGCACGCCGACAACCTGATTGTCAGCGACGACCCTTTGGCACTCCTCGAAGGCATCGAGAACTTCAAGCCCGTGGAGCTGAAGAAATGGGTAAGTGAACTCAAGGAACAAGTGAAATAGTGGGGAGTTTAGAGTTTAAAGTTTAAAGTTTAGAGTTTAAAGTTTAGAGTTAATACCAGTCCCGTAGGGACGACACATCTATAAGCAGGCGACGTGAGTCCCTGCTCTTACAGAGAGAAGACACATACCTAGCAGGCGACGTGAGTCCCTGCTCTTACAGAGAGAAGACACATACCTAGCAGGCGACGTAAGTCCCTGCTCTTAAAACAACAAGACCATGATCATCATAGGAATAACAGGAACCCTAGGCGCCGGCAAAGGCACCATCGTCGACTATCTCGTCAAAGAGAAGGGCTTCGTGCACTACTCGGTGCGGGCCTACATCACAGAAGAATGCCAACGCCGCGGCCTCGAGGTGAACCGCGACACGCTGACCCTCGTGGGCAACGACCTGCGCGCCGCGCACTCACCCAGCTACATCACCGACCAGCTCTTCGAACGCGCCAAGGCCGAAGGCAAGAACGCCGTCATCGAGAGCGTGCGCACCCCTGGTGAGATCCATTCACTGCGCGAGAAAGGCGAGTTCTACCTCTTCGCCGTCGACGCCGACCGTAAGATACGCTACGACCGCATCTACCTCCGTGGCTCGGAGACCGACCACATCGACTTCGACACCTTCGTGGCTAACGAGGAACGCGAGATGACCGCCACCGACCCCAACAAGCAGAACCTCGGCGCCTGCATCAAGGAGGCCGACTTCGTCTTCATGAACGACGGCTCCATCCCACAGCTGCACCAGCAGGTGGAGAAGGTGCTGACCCAGCTGCATGTGCGTCCTTCGTGGGACGACTATTTCCTCAACCTGGCCGACACCGTCAGCGAGCGCGCCACCTGCAACCGTGGCCGCAGCGGCTGCGTCATCGTGAAGGACAAGCAAATCTTAGTGACGGGCTACGTAGGCTCGCCCCGCGGGCTGCCACACTGCGACGATGTGGGCCACCTCTTCCGCAAGACCATCCATGAAGACGGCAGCGTCACCCAACACTGCGTGCGCACCGTCCATGCCGAGCAGAACGCCATCTGTCAGGCCGCAAGGAGAGGCATCGCCTTGGACGGCAGCACCTTATACTGCCGCATGACGCCCTGCCGCACCTGCGCCATGCTCATCATCAACTGCGGCATCGTACGCGTGGTGTGCGAACGCCGCTACCACGACGGCGCCGAGACCGAGGAGATGTTCCGCCAAGTGGGCATCACGTTGGAATACAAATACGACGAGGTGCAGCAATACGAGGGACAACGCTGCGACAACACCGATCCGCTGAAATAAACCAATCAAAACAATAGTCACTATGAAAAGACATCTATTCCTAATCTTGGCGCTGGCTTTTGCCATGCCCAGTGTCCTTCAAGCGCAAGCCTCGCGCGACCCATGGGAACTCGTGAACGCCTTCTCATGCTCAACAGGCCGCCAACATGGCGTGGTCTATGACGGCGAGTACATCTACACGAGCGCCTGGGGCAAGTCGTCGACGGTGCTTTCGATGTTCTACAAATACGACCTCGACGGCAACCTCATCGATGAATTCGACGTCCCCGACATCGACAACTCCGACAACTACATGCGCGACATGACCTTTGACGGGCAGTATTTCTACGGCTGCGACGCCCATTCCAGCGCGATCTGGTGTTATGACCTCCACAACAAAGCGTTAATCGGGCAAATCAACACGACCTTAGGGGAGCTCGGCACTTGCACCTACGACCCTGTCCACGACGCGTTTTGGGTTGGCGAGAGAGCTACGGGAAACAGTCCCAACCTCCATCTCGACCTTAAACTCGTCGACCGCAACGGCGCTGTCATCCAGACGGCCACTGCCCACAACCTCGGTGGACACACCGTGCACGGCACAGGCTATTTCACCGACGAGAGCGGCGCAGCCCACCTCTATCTGTTTGCCGTGGAAGGCTTCACCGCCCATGTCTTCGACTATAACATCGACGACGACACCATGGACCCTGACTACATCTTCGACTTCTCCGTCACCCCTGGCTGGGGATATGCCTGTTCTGCAGGCGGTGCCTTCATCGGCGAGCTGGATGGCGTGCCTTGTTTCTTCGGCGATGTCGACAAGAGCCCCAACCTCATCGGCATCTATGCCTTGGGCGATTACACTCCCGTGCCACCCGAGCCACCTACTGGCGACCAATTCTACGACTTCAACGACGGTTTCCTTCTTTGGACCACCATCGACGCTGACGGTGACGGCTACAACTGGGAGCTGAACCGCAACTGGAACAATCCTTCAAACAACTACAGCCTGGCGTCCCAGTCATACGACAGCTATCTTGAGCTGCCGCTGACCCCCGACAACTATGTGGTCTGTCCCTTCAAACTCACCTACGGCCTCATCACCTTCAGGGCTTGTGCCCAAGACGCGGCTTACCCCAAAGAGCACTTTGGCGTGGCCGTCTCCACAACAGGCAACACCGATGCCGCCGATTTCACCACCATCTGGGAAACCACCATGACCGCCAAGGAACAAGGCGCATGGTATGAATACGCCATCGACTTACGCGAATACGAAGGACAGGAGATTTGGGTGGCTTTGCGCCACTTTAACTCCACAGAGCAGTTTATGATTGTGGTTGACGACATCACCCTTTATCGCGAGTGGGATGACGTGGCCGACAACGCAGCAGACAGGTTCTCAGTCTATCCCAACCCAACCACCGATCGCGTCAGCGTGACAAGCGACGACACCGTGGAGCTTTACGAAATCTACAACATCACAGGTGCTTTGGTGCGCCGCCAGACCATCGGCCACGACACCTTCGACATCGATGTGCGTGACTTGCCTGCTGGTGCCTACCTTCTTAAGGTCTGCACGAACAAGGCAGTGCAAACCAAGCGTTTCGTGAAGGAATAAGAGATTTCATTCTTACCCATATTGAAAATGCGGCAGTTTAGACTACCGCATTTTCTGTTTTATACCTTCTTCCCTACCAACCTCACAATCAGCCACAACACGGCAAAGCCCATCAGGAAGGCCACCCATGAGGGCAGGCCCAATGCGGTGGGCAAGACACCCAACAGCACCGCCACACCACCCACGGTGAGCGCGTATGGCATCTGCGTCTTGACATGCTGCAAGTGATTGCAACTCGAGGCCAGGGAACTCATTATCGTAGTGTCGGAAATCGGGCTGCAGTGGTCGCCCATGACGGAGCCCGCCAACACCGAGGCCACCACATTGTAGAACAAAGGCATGGTAGCATCGACGGACAAACCCTGCTCTTGGCAAAGCAGCCACGACGAAGGCAAAATCAAAGGATAGAGGATGGCCATCGTGCCCCATGAGGTGCCCGTCGAGAAGCCAATCAAAGCGGCCAAGAGGAAGGTCAACACAGGCACCGCCACTGGCGACAGAGACCATTCCACCAGCAAATGCGAGACAAACTCAGCTGTGTGCATATCCTTGGTCACCAAGGCGATAGACCAAGCCATCGTCAAGATAAGCACCGCGTTGAACATGGACTTGAAACCCTCCACCATCTCCTCCATAATCTTCCCAAACTCCATGTCGCCCCGCAGCAAGGTCATCACGATGGCCGTGAGCAGCGATGACAACGATGCCCAAAGCAAAGCCAGATAGGAATTGGCTGCCCCGATGGTCTCTGAGAGTTTGGGGAAGAAACCCGTCCCAGCTTCATTCCACACCGAAGCGTCATAGCCCGTGACAATCAGCCCGATAATCGTGCCAAAAATCAACACCGCCAATGGAATCAAGGCATCGATGATGTGGGCAGGCTTTGCCACCATGTTGGATGTTTCCGTTTCCATGGCCGAAGCCATACGTGCCTTGCGCTCGGCGGTCAGCATCGGGCCGAAGTCGCGCCTGCTGAGGATGATCATCAACACGAAACCCAAGGTGAGGAAAGGATAGAAACTATAAGCCAAAGAATTGAAAAACACCGAATAGGCCGCGGTTTCCAACCCGATGACCTTGATACCGTCCTGGATATAACTCAGCTCCGCCCCAATCCAAGTGGTGACAAAAGCCACGGCCACCACAGGCGCGGAAGTGGAGTCGACGATATAAGCCAACTTCTCGCGAGAGACTTTGAGCTTGTCGGCGATGGGACGCATCGTGTTGCCCACCACAAGCGTGTTGGAATAGTCGTCGAAGAAGATGCAGAGGTCCATGAGGAAGGTCATCAGCTGTCCGGAACGCGGGCCTTTAGCGCGACGTGAAAGCCAGTTGACCACGCCCTGCATGCCGCCATTGGCCGTGATGATGCGCACCATGCCACCGATGAGCATGGTGAAGACAATAATCTTTACATGGTCGGCATCAAACAAAGAACCCACGACGTAGGTATCCACAACCCTCAGCAGTCCGCCACCCAAAGCCGCGGCTGGACTTGCGCCACCGTAATAGGCCATGAGGAAGGTGCCCGTCAGGATGCCGACGAAAAGCGAGGAAATCACCTCCTTGATGAGCAAAGCCATCACGATGGCCACCAAAGGCGGCAAAATCGACATCCACAAGGGCATTGATCCAGCGACTGGGCCCAAAATATTCAGCAGCACGATGCCCAAAACCAAGGCAATCAACACTGAAAGGACTATCCGTTTCCTTTTCATAGGCATAAAATGAGGTACAAAGATACAATTTTTTGAAGGAATTCCGTTATCAATGACAATTTGGTCTTATTTTTGCAAGCCGAATCATCTTTGGTAATTATCAACATCAATACAAAACCTATCAAATCATGAAGAAAACCCTCATCATCGCATTAAGCTGCCTCGTAGTTCTGTTCGCAGCATGCAAGAAGAAACCCGTCGAGCCTACGCCCGTTGACTACACCGCCAACTATGTCGGCAACTACATGGGACAGTTCACGCTCACCATCACATCGATGAACAACAGCGCGGTGTCGAACATGAGCTTCCCCATCGACAGCATCAAGATGGACATCGCCAAAGGCACGGAAACCAACGCCATCACTGCCACGGTGACCGTCGACAACGAGTCGCACCAAACCACTGGCACGGCCACAGCCGACAAAGCCGACTTCGGAACCGTCCACCTCGTCATCGACAAGCCCGACCAGCATTACTCATTCAATTTGGACCTAAAGATGGAGGGATCCAAAGCCGCGAGCGACACCTTGAACATTGTCGGCTCCTTTACAGGCAAGGGGGCTGCGGAAATCATGGGACAGGAACAGATTTTCGACGAAGTGTCGGGTACCTTAAACGGAAAACTATTAAAACAATAACTTAAAATTCATAACATCATGAAGAGATCAACTTTATTTTTGGCTTGCTGCATCGGCCTGATGTTCTTCGCAAGTTGTAAGAAAGACCCTGTCGCACCTACCATCAGCGTCATCACCGACACGGGCTACGCAACAGAAAACACACAAATCTTTTCGGGCGACATCATCAAGGTCGGCTTCAACGCCACGGGCGAAAAGCTGACGAAAATCGAGATTACGCTGACCCAAAACGGTACTGTAATCAACTCCAGCCAGGCAATCATTGAGAATCAGACGAGCTACAGCCACACTGCTACCTTCACCGTTGAGGCTACCGGCACCGTGACCGTCACCGGCACCGTGACCGACGCCAACGGCCTGAACGCATCCAAGAGTTTCAACATCATTTATAACGAGAAACCCAATGCCAAGTTCTTGGGCCACTATGAAGGCAACGCCTTAGCCACGGGTTCGATGGAGGCAGAAATCACTGGAATTGGAGCGCAACCCGTACACGACGAGTTCACCGACCGCGAAGTGCTTGTCATCCTCGACCTTACCGGAGGCGAAAACATGAATGAAGTCGTGGGCACCTGCAAAATAAACGACAGGGAAATGACCTGCAAAGGCACTGTCGATGGCAACAAGCTCGTTTTCGAAGCCGTCAACGATGTCTTCACGTTCGAATATAATATGGGCCTCATGACCATCAATCCCGAAATCAATGTCACCTACAGCATCGTTGGAACCCTTGTTGAAAACCAACTCAACCTCGAAGGTACCTGCACGGGCAATGGCGACTTGAACTACGGCTTATTCAGTGGCACCATCAAATTAGAATCCACAGTCGGCGGCAGTTTGAACAAAATGAATTGACGTTGACGATACAAACAACAAAAAAACGGATGGCTTCGGCCATCCGTTTTTTGTTGGTAGCGGGGAGAGGATTCGAACCTCCGACCTCCGGGTTATGAGCCCGACGAGCTGCCTCTGCTCTACCCCGCATCGTGTCAAAATTTCAGTCGATGAAATTTTTTCGTGCCTGAAATCGGCTGCAAAGATAATAATTTTGTTTCTTTGCAAGGCCAAAATCAAGGAAAAAATTTCATTATGAGTCATAAAGCAGGCTATGTCAATATTATAGGTCGTCCGAACGTGGGCAAGTCAACTCTGATGAATCAGCTCGTTGGGGAGAAAATCTCCATTATCACGTCGAAAGCGCAGACCACAAGGCACCGCATTTTGGGCATCGTCAACGGTGACGACTTCCAAATCGTCTTCTCCGACACCCCCGGCATCATCAAGGACCCGGCCTACAAGATGCATGAGGTAATGAACCAGTTCGTCAACGTGGCCCTCATCGATGCCGACCTCATCCTTTTCGTCGTCGACATCACCGACAAGAAAATTGAGGAAAAGACCGTCGAAAGGCTGAAGACGACCGACATCCCTGTCTTCGTGCTCATCAACAAGATTGACCTTTCCACACAGGAACAGGTGGAACAAGCCGTGGAGCAATGGCGCGAGACCTTGCCCAACGCCACCGTATTCCCGCTTTCGGCGCAATACAACGCCAACGTGGAGTTCATCTTCAAACAAATTTTGGAAAAACTGCCCGAATGCCCGCCCTATTTCCCCAAAGACGAGCTCACCGACCGCTCGATGCGTTTCTTCATCACCGAGATCATCCGCGAGAAGATTTTACTCAACTACCAACAGGAAATCCCTTATTCCGTGCAAGTTGAAGTGGAAAGCTACGAGGAGAGCGAACACCGCATCCACATCCGCAGCATCATCTATGTGGCCCGCGAATCGCAGAAAGCCATCATCATCGGCAAGGGCGGTAGTGCCATCAAAAAGCTCGGCATGCAGGCCCGCGCCGATATTGAGGAGTTTACGGGAAAGAAAATCTTCCTGGAACTGTTCGTCAAAGTCGACAAGGACTGGCGCGACAACGAGGCCGAGCTGAAGCGGTTTGGCTATGAGGCATGATGATTTTTGTTTTTGGGTTATTTCTCACGCAGAATACGCGGAATTATGGGAAGCGCGAAGCGGGTCTACAGTCCCTATCTTAGAAGTCACGGAGTGACGGCGGAGATTAAGCAGGGGTGAAGTCCGCAAGGACGGGAACCCCTGCCCCTGCCCCTGCCCGGCTACCGCAAGGACGGGAACCCCTGCAACAAAAAATGCGGCTACGTTATCACTGTTTCCCGAACAATTCCGAGTGTGTGCCTAACCTGACCAATTCGATGATGTTGCTTTTCGGGTCAAACCAGATGAGAAGGAAATCGCCCTGGATGTGACATTCTATGCAGCCGTTGTATCTGCCGTGAAGCGGATGAGGAAGGTATTCGGCGGGGATGGGCTGCTCGTTTTGCAAGAGCATAAGCAGCGAGTGAAGTTCGGCCAATTTCTTAGCCTTATGCTTATAGCGCTTCAAATCCTTGCGGTATTGCGTAGTAGGTTGCAGTGTCTTCATTCCTCATCATCATTAAGAAGATCTGCAAACATCTCATCCACGCTATCGTAAACCTTATTCCTGTTACGTCCCGACATCGCTTCCTCTATCGCGGCCTTGGTGACTTCGTTAGGCTCGTTGTAGTAATAGTCCAATAACAGGCTCTCCAAGAAGTTGTTGAGCGTCCTGTTCTCTCTTTGGGCATCTTTTTTCATGAACTCCAAGAGGTCCGTCCTCAGCCGGAATGAGGTTTGTTTTCTTTGAATTGTGGCTTCCATTGTCTTACTGTTGCTTTTAATTATGGTGCAAAAGTAATACAAATAATTGGATTCTGGTTATTTCTCACGCAGAATACGCAGAAATCGCAGATTGGTTTCGCCGAATCGGAGATTTCGACGAAGTCAATCTTGGGAAGCGCGAAGCGGGTCTACAGCCACACACATAAAAAACACGTAGAGACGCCACACCATGATGTGACGTCTCTACGATTCTCATACGGGAATTGCGAATGGCAAGCGGGACGCTTGCAAACCGCTAATCCGCAAAAGCAAGGCCCGTCATCAGTTGACGGTCAGCAGTATATCGTCGACTTCCAAAAAGAACTCGTCGCTGCAATTGAAGTGACGGATGGCGATGTACTTCTCTCCGGCGTAGGCGCTCAGGTCGACGGTATATTGATACCAGTTGCCTATGTCACGGGTGTTGCCGTCGCGGCCATTGCCTTTGTTGCCACTCGCGCCTTTGGCGGTCATCGTCCACTCCTGCACCACCATCCAGCCGTCCGTGCCGTTGTCGGACACATACACGCCAAAGTGCTCGGCGGGATAATCGGCATCCTGGGCGCAAGCCCAGAAGCTGAAGGTGCTGCCCTGAACCAAGTTCACTTTAGGCGTAACAAGGTAGTTGTCGGGAGTAAGGGCACCAACAGTTCCATGGTATGAGCCTGAAGTCATCCCTACGGTTCCATAGTGGCCATCATTGTTATTACTATAGCCATAGGCTGCCATTTGATTGGTAAGCACCCAGTTGTAGCCGTCGCCATCGGCGTCGATGGTGGTCCAGCCTTCGGGCAAAACAGAATTATTGAAGTTCTGTGAGAATGAGGTCCCGGGTTCGGGGTCGCCCAATCTGATATTATCGACATTCAAAAAGAATTGGTCGGAGCAATCGAAGTGACGGATGGCGATGTATTTCCGTCCGGCGTAGGCACTCAAGTCGACGCTGAAGTAATACCAGCGACCTTGGTCACGGGTGTTGCCGTCGCGGCCAAATCCTTTGTCGCCACTCGCGCCCTTGGCTTCCATCGTCCACTCCTGAACCATCGTCCAGTCGCTCGTGCCGTTGTCGGAGACGCACACGCCGAAGTGCTCGGCGGGATAGTTATAGTCCTGTGCGCCAGCCCAGAAGCTGAAGGTGCTGCCGCTGCGCAAGGTCACTTTAGGCGACACAAGGTAGTTGTCAGGATGGAGAGCACCTGCAGTTTTATGGTACGAGCCAGAGAGAATCATGTGGCTGCCATTGAGGCCTGCATTGCTTTGGTTATAGCCATAGGCAGACTCGGCTTCCGTGTCAAGCACCCAGTTGTAGCCGTCGCCATCGGCGTCGATGGTCGTCCAGCCTTCGGGAAGGATGCCGTCATTGAAGTCTACGGTAAAAGCAGTGATAACAACAGATGCCGCAGTCAGGTCAACGCCTGCATTGAGGAACGTGTTCATCTCGATTGCATCCATTTGGGGGCGGGTGCCGGCGTACGCATCGTCGGCGGTATAAACTGAGCCGTCCTCGCCTTCAGCCAAAGCGTCTTGCGGAAGCACGATGGCCCAAGTGACGTTGTTTTCGTCCTTGGCGGGCATCTTGATCAAGCCGTCGCCGTCCTTGCCGTAGCTGAACCCGTAGTTTTCGTCGGTCGGGTTGCTGAAGTCAACCGTCACGGTGTTGTTCATCCCCGTGATGCAGATGGCAGCCGTGGAAGGCGTGGTCACGTTGAACTTCATCAGCGAGCACTTGTTGTAGAGGCGCGAGGTGTAGGAAGTTACGTCAGCGGAATATTCCACCGTCGATTTCCCCATCGAAATCACGGGGAGTTCGTTGGTTTGGTCGCTGATGTTCACGGTCAATTCGGTGGCGCCGTTGGCGACCGTTCCTTGCTTGTTGCCGAGGAAGTAGAAATAGAGGAGTTGGCCTTCCGTGGGGCTGGTGATGTCGCCAGAAAAGACACCATCGGTGCGGGTCAGTGTGCCGACCACTGCGCCGTTGTTAGCCACCAGGATTTGGTCGCCATTCGTAAAAGTGACTTGTTCCGTAGCGGCAGGGTCCACATTCACCCTTGAGCCGTTGCCGTTGCCGCTGACGTTCAGCGTAATCCTCACAACGTTGCCCTCGCTTTGGGTGTTGTTGGTTTGTTCTTTCTTGCACTGTGCGAGGCCCAGCACCAAAAGGCCGGCCATCACAATCATTCCAAGTCTTTTCATTGTTCGTCCTCCTTCTTTTTGAGTGCCACATAGCCGAGGCCGGCGCCAATCAGCAGGACAAGGCCGCTGCCGAGGGGAGCGGGCTGCTCGCCGAAGTTGCCGTTGCTGAACTCGAAGCTCTCGCCGCTGCGGTTTTGGTTCATCAAGCCTTTGGGGCTGTTGTCGTTGGTTTGCGGGTCGCTGCCGAACAAGCTGCCGGGCCTGCTCTGGCCGTTCAGTGGGGTGGCCGGCGCCATCAGGGCTGCCAGCCCGAGCGAAAGCGCTATGGCTTTCAGGAATTTCATTTTTCTGGTCATATTGTTGAAATTTAAAGATTTAAAAATCAAAGATTCAAGGATTCCGAAGACCCGCCTTGCGCCGCTCCGTTCGCAATGGCAGGCACAAAAAAATCCAAGACAAGCCATTCCAGCCTGTTTTGGACCAAAGGTATGCAAAATCAGGGAGCTGAGTTTTACCCCCCCGTATTAACATATAACTTTCTATAAATCAATATATTAAAAAGATTTCGCATAGGTTCTCGACTATTTTAAAGGTGCAAAAGTAGGGAAATTTTGTTTTCCGCGATACGGTTTTTGCAAGATTTTCGGGAATTATGCGTAATTTTGCCGTCAGAAACTAAACCATCAAAGAAATGTCAAACATTGTAGCAATTGTGGGGAGACCCAATGTGGGAAAATCGACGCTCTTTAACCGTCTGCTGAAGCAGCGCATGGCCATCGTGGAAGAGACGAGCGGCGTGACGCGCGACAGACACTACGGTAAGAGCGACTGGAACGGCAAGGAATTCACCGTCATCGACACGGGCGGTTATGTGGTAGGGTCGGACGACATCTTTGAAGAAGAAATCCGCAAACAAGTAGACCTGGCCATCGACGAGGCAGATGTCATCGTCTTCATCGTCGACGGACGCGAAGGTCTGCATGTCCTCGATGAGGATGTAGCGGTCATCTTAAGACAGCAGAAGAAGCCTGTCTTATTGGCCGTCAACAAAATAGATGAACCTAATAAGGAAATCTTGGCAGGTGAATTCTATGCTTTGGGTCTGGGTGAGCCCTTCCCGATGTCGGCCATGACTGGTACAGGCACCGGCGAGCTCCTCGACAAGGTCTGTGAGTTGTTGCCCTCCGACACCACCGACTTCGACACCGACCTTCCCAAGTTCACCGTGGTGGGAAGACCCAATGTCGGAAAATCATCATTGATCAACGCCTTCCTTGGCACCGACCGTCATATCGTCACCGACATCGCTGGCACGACCCGTGACGCCAACTACACGCGCTATAAGGCCTTCGGCATGGAGTTCATGCTCGTCGACACCGCCGGTCTGCGCAAGAAGAGCAAGGTGGAAGAAGACATCGAGTTTTACAGCGTGCTGCGTTCCATCCGCGCCATCGAAGACTGCGACGTGGCCATCCTCATGCTCGACGCGACACAAGGCTTCGAGGCCCAGGACATGAACATCCTACGCCTCATCGAGAAGAACAAGAAAGGCCTGGTGATGGTCGTCAACAAGTGGGATTTGGTCGAGAAAGACTCCAACACACACAAAGCTTACGAAGAGCTGATTCGCTCCAGAACAGCACCTTTCACTGACTACCCCATCATCTTCACCTCAGCCATCAACAAGCAACGTATCTATAAGGTGTTGGAAACCGCTCACAAGGTCTACGAAAACCGCGAGCGCCGCATCCCCGTGCGCGAGCTGAACGACAAGATGCAGGAACTCATCAACTCCGTGCCGCTGCCGACAGCCTCGCGCGGTCGTTTCCTGAAGATCAAGTACATCACCCAACTGAAGAGTATCGCTCCCCAGTTCATCTTCTTCTGCAACCTACCCAAGGACGTGAAGGAAAACTACAAGCGTTTCTTGGAGAACAAAATCCGCGAGACTTGGGACTTTAATGGTGTGCCGATTCAGTTGATTTTTAAGGAGAAGTAAGCTATGGCTTCTGGCTCCTGGCAGTTGGCTGTTAGCAATTAGCTATTAGCCTTTAGCCTAGTGAGGCCAAGCTAATAGCTAATAGCTAACGGCTAAAAGCTAAAAGCCAACTATGACAAGGACCAGAAGCCAAAAACGACAAAATGGAAAACAAGGAAGAACCTATAAGAATAGACAAATGGCTATGGGCGGCGCGTCTCTTCAAGACGCGCAGTCTGGCTGTAGATGCCATCAAAGGTGGCAAGGTGAAGGTGGACGACAACCCCGTGAAGCCCTCTCGTGAAGTGAAGGTGGGCAATGTCATCCAAGTGCAGATTGAGCAACTCCACAAGGTGGTGGAAGTGAAGACCGTCATCAAGAACCGCGTCTCCGCCAAGCAAGTGCCTGAGGTCTACAACGACCTTACACCCAAGGAAGAATACGAACGCATCGAGTTCATGCACGCCTACAAGGCCGAGTGGCGCGACCGCGGCGCTGGCCGACCGACCAAGAAGGAACGACGGATGATTGAACGGCTGAAAGATGAGATGTAACACACCAAAGGCGACCCCAAAAACGGAGTCGCCTTTGTCTTGAATGGTTGACTTCTCAAAAACCTTAAACCGTCATTTTGATGCCCGTATTTTTATCTTTTGGCCAGCCTTGCTCCATGTGTAAATCCATGGGCCACGGCGACTGGTGAAAGTATCACCCGTAACTGCAAGAATTTCTCCAACTTCATAGTCGGCAAAAGTATGCAGTCGCTTCCCTTTGATGTCGTAAGTCATAAGGAATGACCCATGTTTGAGGATGTAGAATGAAGCACTATACCCCATCAGTTCGCCTTGCGAGGCACAGATGGTCTTTACCAGTTTTCCCGTTTCATCATAGATATGATACCACGATTTTGAGGTTTCGATATGGCTGATAGTTTGGGCTTGAATGCCTTTGGTAAAAAGAGCCAAGGCGATAATTAGTAGTATTCTTTTCATGATTTTCATACCTTATTACCAAGGCGAATCTGACTCAAACTTTATTCCCAAAACACCTCCTGGAACATTTTTATATTCCCCTTCTTTGATTCTATACAATTTCACATAATTATGACCATACTTTTCATCGTCAATAGGATATTTGCGAAAACCATAACCTTTTTCTGGGGCGTAAATTCCTGCGTCTTGAAGGTCATAATAGGTTTTCTTAAATAGTTCAACAATTTCAGAATTTTTATAACTATCTATACAATTGGGCATACAATGAACATAATCCAACAATTGACCGATGGATTTTTCTGGATTCTCGAAATAAATATAATCATAACCTTTTATCGTATCACCTTGATGGATAGTATCACCTTGATTGTTTATTGCATAATTTCGATAACTCTGATAAGTGTACTCCGTATAAGTTATCAATGTGTCACCTCTTCTTCTATCAATCATATAATCACAGTATTCCCCTTCACCTATTTTGACATTCATATCAAATTTATATTGCATTTTATTCATACGATAAAGTTCACTTGCTGTTTTCAATGCTAAAGCCCATTCATATATGCTTCCATTGTAATCCTCTTCATCATCAAACAATAAGTATTTGGATGATTTTGAGTCACCATAACAAACTACAAGGCCATCAAAAGAACGACCAACATCCGTAAGGCATTTGCTATCCATAAAGTTGAACCGCATATAAAAGTGACTACTTTCCAGCAATTGATACGAGAAACATTTCTCTTCTTCAACAACGGTTTCAGTCTGCATTTCTGCTTCTGTATTATCTTTACTCTCTCCTGATTGTCTAGCATTGTTACCGCAAGAGCATACGAACAAAGCCATTGTGGTCATCAAGACCAAATTCATTAACTTTTTCATTTTCAATTCATTTTATTGGTTTGACATTATTATTGACACTATCTTTTCAACTACCTCTTCTTTTACAGCACACTTTTGAGCCTCATCCTCGGAATGAACAGTCCAAAACTCTTCCATTGGATAATTCGCATAATTCGTTAGTAGCATTCTTCTTGTAGAGCCTTCCCTATCACGGGTTCTTAAGCAGCACACAAAGTAATTCACATTATCAAGATAAACCTTGATTTGATTTTCCAAGTATTCAGGATAATCGCCTATTGAAACAATAGCAACCTTTTTGTCTTTCAATTCCAAATAAGCAATGAAATCCTTTGGTTTCTCATTTTCAAGTAAAGGATCATCAATGGGTAATGTTTTCCCGTTCCCATCGATGAGACGGACTTTTCCCTCTTTTTCGGCGTATGGCCACAGTCTCTTGTAAACCATTCCTGCGGTCGTGGTTTTCCCAGAATCTCTTGTTCCTGTAATGATTAAGAATTTTGTCATAGTTTTTCCCTAAATCCGTGACGGGCGCAACTTCTAATTGTTTGTTATTGATTTGTATTTCCTATTCTTATGACACAAAAACAGCGTGGAATCAATTCCTTGCTTGAACACCAGGGGTTCCACGCCCTACATCTCTAACAAGTATTCCACGCCGTAACAAATACGGCATTTGTAACTTGTCCTTGAGATGTTGCCCCGCCAAACGGGGACTGAATGGAACTTTGGTGTTCAAGGACAGCAACAAGTGCTATTTGATTATTATATGCCTATTGTGTTTATCTTTTGCTAATCAATATACTTTTAGTTTTCAATACATTACTTTATTTTCCTTCAATTATAAGCTTCTCAATCTTTTCCATAAACTTGTGTGTAGGTTCCTTGAGTGACCGAGCCTCTTCCATTGAAATGTCATACGCACAATTGTAATCGGCCTTTTGACGGAGTTGGAACAAACGAGCCAGGAAACTGCCATCTTCCAATGAAACCTTCTCAGTTTTCACAAAATGCAAACTAAACTGTGTTAGCATCCCTGAATGGGTATGTGCAACGATTTCTCTTTGAATGAAAAGGGCTTGCACAATATGAAAACAAGCATAATAAAACCGGTTTACGGCCATGTCGGAATAGTCCATATCCATCATTTCATCAGCTTGATTCAGAAACCGATGCGCCCTTTCAACTTGCATGTCAACCAATATTTTTCTCTCTTCTGGCGTCATCGCAATAAGTTTACTGCATCATGTTGAACATTCTCATAAAAGGGCGTTGCCCGATAAGATTGCCATTCCTGCTCAGTGTACATAATCGGATTGATTTCCTCGCCCAACTCGCAGCCTAACAAAACAAAAGGATAACTTACCGTATCGTAATCCGACTGGGTAAGTTTTTCCTTATTAAGGATGAGGAGTATGTCCCAATCCGAATAGGCATGAGCGGTCCCACGCGCCCGAGAACCGTAAAGCCATGCTTCACCTCCCGAGGGGACGACCTCCAACGCAAGTTGCTTAATATCCGACAAAACGTTTTCCATGGTTTTTGTTATTTCACACCGCAAAACTACACATTTTTTCCAAAACAACAAATTAATAAACCTGTAGAGACGCGCCATGGCACGTCTCTACAATGTCGAATCGGAATTTTCATTCCGCATTCTACATTCTGCATTCCCAATCACACCATCAAAGCGCCCACAAGGCCCAAGATAGCGTAGAACTCAGGAAGAGCAGCATAAATCAGCGTGTTGGTGAACACGTCGTGACCTTGGCTCACACCGACGATACCGTTGGCGCAAACCTGTCCCTGACGGATGGCGGAGATCATGCAGACCAAGCCCACGCAGAGACCCACACCGAAGATGACGAGACCATTTTCAGGAGCAGCCTGCATCTTGCCAAGCAGCATGAAGAAGGCCACGAAACCGTAGATACCCTGGGTGGCCGGCAGTGCCGACAGCACCATGAAATTACCCGATGCCTCAGGGCGTTTCTTGAGGCCGCCTTCAGCAGCGTTGCCCGCCGTCGAAGTGCCGATTGAACTTCCGATACCTGCCAAGGCCAACACGAGGCCTAAACCGAGATAACCTAAAATTGTTGCTAACATAATGTTGATTGTTTATTTGTTGAATTGTTTAATTGTTGATTCTCTTTTTTGACTTCGGGACTCCGGGACTTCGAGACTTCGAGGTTTGGTTCGTCCCGTAGTCCCGCAGTCTCGTAGTCTTGTGTCCTATGATTGTAAAGGTTTATACCTCCTGCCTGTGCCTTCGTAACCGGAGTTTTTGAAGAACTCGAGGAAGTTGAGACGCAAAGGATGCACGAAGGCACCCAAGACGCACATCGCGACGTTCAGCGTGTGGCCAATCACCACGATGAGGATGAAGGCCACCCAACCGAAACCGCCGTCGCCCAAAGCCTGAACGCCGATGGCATTGAAGGCCTCGCCGAGTTTGGCACCCGCCAAACCCAAGGCATACAAACGCAGGTAACTCAGCACGTCACCAAGCAAGCCCGTGGCTGTGTTGTAAGTCTCCCACAAGCCCGAGCCCACATTGAGCAAAGGATTGCGGTGTAAGTCGTTGAGGAAGAAGATGCCCAAGGCCGACAAACAGCCTATGACAATAACAATCCACTTCGTCAGTGCCTTATCCATCACACCCATCAAGGCGAGACCGCCCACAATGACACCACCTACAATAAGTAGTGTCCAGCCCCAAGTACTCAAGGAGTTGGCAAAGCCTTTCACCTTGGTGGTTTGGTAGGTCTTGACAATCAAGGCGAGACAGATGTGGACGATTCCGACGAGTAGCGCCAGCACCATCGTGCCGTCATAGCCAGCAATCTGCGAAGGCAGCATAATCTTCTTCACCCCTTCGGGTAGCCAGCTCCAGTTGAGCATATCCACGGAGAAGAAGGTATGGAACAGGAATCCCACCACAGTGGTGGCGATGCCCAATGTGATGCCCAAAGGCGCAATCTTGCCCAACACCTTCTTCAAGGCAAGGCTGGCACCGATGAGCACCAAGCCATAGCCCATATCGCCCATACAGAAGGCGAAGAAGAGCATGAAGAAGATGGAGATGAACACCGTTGGGTCGAATTCATCGTATTTGGGTCGGCCGTACATGTCGGTCAGCAACTCAAACATCGATACGAACTTGTTGTTTTTCAGCTTGATGGGCGGGTTGTCATCCACTTTTGCTTTATCTTCGATATAAAAGACTTGCTCCTTGTCGAGCATGTCACGCAAGGCGGGCTCGTTCACCGCGGGTGCAAAGCCCTCAAAGACCGTAATGTAGTCCTCAGCGGCTTTCTCGCCTGCAGCATGGGCCAGATGCAGGTCAAGTTTCGATAGGGTCTTGTCCAACTCGGCTTGCAGCACAGGTTCATGCCATTTCAGTTGGGCCAAGCGATGTTCTTTCTCTTTCACCTGCGCCTCCAAGTCGGCAATCTGCTTCTCGATGGCGGCATAGTCGCGGTCGGGAGCAGGCAGTTCTTTCAGCGGGAAGTCGTAGTCGTCGGAATCGGACACGACCACGAAATAACTATAACCGCCAAGATTCGAAATCTCGCTTAGTGCATATTGTTCCTTCCATGCGGGGTCGATGGCTTTCGCCTTGTAGAAGTGGAGCTTCAATCCGGTTCCCTTGAGGCGGTCGAAGCTCTTGGCGTCGAACTTGCCCCAAGGCACCAACTCATCCACGTCCTTGCGGAGCTGCGGCAGCTGGGCCTCGATGGCTTCCTTGTCACGCACAGTCTCCATCACCTCCACGGCAAAGTCGGTAGGCTTCTGGCCTGGGTCGTCGGCCTTCTCAACCATCTTCAAGGCGGCAAGTGCTTTGCGGTAAATCTCCGCACGAGCCGACAGATTCTCCGATTTATCGTCGATGGGCTTCAGCGAGCGGGTAATATCCACCACGCCCACCGACTGCAGCTTCTCCAAGAAGGCATCGGCGTCGCCGCTCATGAGGATGAAATCATATTTCGTCATTTCAGTTACCATGTTCTGCCTCCTCTTCTTCCATGTGTTTGTTTTTCACGATTTTCTGCGAAGCCTTGTCGAGGTTCTCCGCGTCTTCCATATATCGCTTAATCTTACGTATGGCTTCGTTATAGCCAGGAATTTGCACCTTCTCGTAAAGGTTGACTTTCTGTGTGGTCTTCTTCCTTTGGTAGTCGAGGATACGACTCACCTCGGTATAGACCTCCGACTCGATGCCTAATTGTGCCAGATTTTTCAAGATTTGAACGCCATCGGCATACCACATGGGCTTGGTGAAGAGGTTGATGTCTTTAACATCGAACAGCACCTCCTCCAACGACGGCACGGGCACGCCTGCGATCTTGACGGTCTTCAGCTTGACATCGGTCACGGAAATCAGTCCTGGCTCAAATTCATTCCAAAGCCGGGCCATATACTCATACGACTTGAGTTCGGCCTCTAACTGTTCTACAAGCCCCTCCGAACGCTGTTTGGCTTTCTTCACCTCAAGACGCAGCGCACTCTCCTTGCTCTTCAGCGTGGGCAAGGCTCGCACTCGCGTCTTCAGCTGTTTGTTCATCTCATTCAGCGAGGTCTTGTTATATTGAAATTTGATGGCCATTGAATCGATTTAAAGATTTAAAATTTAAGATTCAAAATTCAAAATTGGTCACTTCGCAGGCTCTTTCCAGTATTTCTCAATGAGTTTCTCCTTCAGACCCGTCTCGGCCTTGGTGAAGTACTTGCCGAACAACTCCCAAGCGGTGTCGAGCATCTCCATAATCGGAATGTTGACGTCGATGGCAAGGAGGCGCGTGGCGTATTCCTTGGCATAATCGAGGCAGCGCAGGTCGTAGTCGCTCAGGTCGAAGCCGTTCTCCAATTTGGTTTTGGCGTTGGCGGCATCAGCATACAAACGCACCGAAGTGTTCATCACCGCGCTGTGGTCCTCACGGGTCTTTTTGTTCTGGACATGTTGTTTCAGACGCGAAAGCGAACGGAACGGGTCGACGATGACTTTGCCCGAGTCGGGGTCAGCACGGAGGTACAACTGTCCCTCGGTGATGTAACCCGTATTATCGGGAATGGCGTGTGTGATGTCGCCATCATTCAAGGTCGTCACTGCGATGATGGTGATGGAGCCACCCGAAGGCAACTGCACGGCTTTCTCGTAAATCTTGGCCAAGTCGGAATAGAGTGAGCCAGGCATGGAGTCCTTGGAAGGAATCTGGTCCATACGGTTGCTCACGATACTCAGAGCATCGGCATACAAGGTCATGTCGGTGAGCAGCACCAAAACCTTTTCGTTCTTGTCGACAGCAAAGTATTCCGCCGCAGTCAAAGCCATGTCGGGAATCAACAGACGCTCGACAGGGGGCTGGTCGGTGGTGTTCACGAAACTGACGATTTTGTGCAAAGCACCCGCACTCTCAAACTCGTTTTTGAAAAACAGGTAGTCGTCGTTGGTCAAGCCCATGCCGCCGAGGATAATCTTATCCACATCGGCGCGAAGGGCCACCATGCTCATCACACGGTTGTAAGGCTGGTCAGGGTCGGCGAAGAACGGAATCTTCTGGCCTGAGACCAAAGTATTGTTCAAGTCGATACCGGCGATACCCGTTGGAATTAGCTCTGAAGGCATACGACGTTTATATGGGTTCACGGAAGGACCGCCTATCTGGCGTTTCTCGCCCTCCACGGCCGGACCACCGTCGATGGGATCGCCGTAGGCGTTGAAGAAACGGCCTGCGAGGTCATCGCTTACATTCAAGGTAGGCGGCTCACCAAAGAAGGTCACTTCGGCATTGGTCGGGATGTTTTCTGTGCCGCCAAACACCTGCAAGGTGACGCTGTTGTCCTTGATTTTCACCACCTGGGCCAAACGGCCGGCCACATAAGCCAGTTCATCGTTAGCCACGCCTTGTGCCTCAAGGGTCACGGTGGCCTTGGTGATGGCTGTCAGCTTCGTATAGATGCGTTGAAAGGCTTTCTCACTCATGTTTCAGTTCCTCCTTAAGCTGGTTCAAGTATTTGTTGAATTGTTCCGACTCGTATTCCGAGTAGTTCATCTGGCGGCAGATGTTGATCAGACCTTTGAAGTAGTTCATGCACTCCTCGAAGTTGTCGAACTTGAAGCTACGGTCGCAAATCTCAAGTATCAGGTCGAGCATGAACTTCTGGCGTTCCAAGGGCGAGCAACCGTCAATATCGTCGAAAGCGTCTTGCTGAAGTATCACATAGTCGATAAGTTCCGACTTCCAGTATTGCTCATGGTACGACATCGGCACACCGTCGTCGCCCAAGATGTTGATTTGCTCGTAGGCATCCTTACCTTTACGGATGATGTATTTCGTCTTGGTCACCTTGTCGACCCAACCTTTTTCGATCTTCTCGTCGAGATACTCAATGATTTCGGGGTATTCAAGGTATTTCGAATAGGAGTCCACGGGGTCGACGGCGGGATAACGCTTCTTGTCGGCGCGGTTCTGCGAGAGGCCGTAGAAGCAACGGGCAGCTTTCTTTGTCGATTCGGTAACGGGTTCCTTCAAGTTACCGCCTGCGGGCGACACCGTTCCGATGAAGGTGATGGAGCCCGACTGTCCGTTGTTGAGTTTCACATAGCCTGCACGCGCGTAGAAGTTGGAGATGATGGCCGAGAGGTCCATCGGGAAGCCGTCCTGACCGGGCAGCTCCTCCAAACGGTTACTCATCTCACGCAAGGCCTGTGCCCAACGCGAGGTGGAGTCGGCCAACAGCAGCACCTTCATGCCCATGGCGCGGTAATATTCGCCAAGGGTCATGGCCGTGTAGACGGAGGCCTCACGGGCTGCGACCGGCATATTCGACGTGTTGCAGATGATGATGGTACGCTCCATCAGCGAGCGACCCGTGTGCTTGTCTTTCAGCTCGGGGAACTCGGTGAAGATCTCCACGACCTCGTTGGCACGCTCACCGCAGGCCGCCATGATGATGATGTCGGCATCGGCTTGCTCAGCGAGGGCGTGTTGCAGCACGGTCTTGCCGCAACCGAAAGGTCCGGGAATGAAGCCCGTGCCACCTTCGGCGATGGGATTCAGTGTGTCGATGGTACGCACACCTGTCTCCATCACTTTGAAGGGACGTGGCTTCTCCACATAGCCACCCACGGCCACCTTGACGGGCCATTTCTGGGTCATGTTCACCTTCACCTCCTCGCCTTCGCTGTTGGTCAGCGTGGCAATGGTGTCGGTAATCTTGTATTGACCGGCTTTGGCCACCGACTTCACGGTGTAGGTGCCCTTAAAGTTGAACGGCACCATGATTTTGTGGGGTAGCCAGCCTTCTTTGACTTCGCCCAACCAGTCGGCGGCAACGACCTGTTGTCCAGCCTTGGCGAGAGGCGTGAAGTCCCAAAGTTTCTCTTCGTCGAGGGCCTTGGTGTATTCACCGCGTTTCAGAAACACGCCCGTCATGGTGGCGAGGTTGTTCTGCAGGCCGTCGAAGTTGCTCGAAAGCAAACCAGGTCCCAAGGTCACCTCAAGCATGTAGCCTTGGAATTCCACCGGGTCGCCAATCTGGAGGCCACGGGTGCTCTCAAACACCTGCACGGAGGCCTTGTTCCCGTTCACCTTGATGACCTCTGCCATCAGCTCGACGCCGTCGAGGTCGATGAAGCAGATCTCATTCTGTGCCACAGGGCCGTCCACCTCCACAGTGACGAGGTTTGCAATGATTCCTGTAACTTTTCCTTTAGTATTCATAATTTAAGATTCAATATTCAAAATTCAATATTTAAGATTTTATGGTTCGACTTAATACATTCGATTCAATTACTAATTTCACGGCGACACCCAACAAAATCGCGATGCCAAAACTCAACAAAGTGCCGACCAAAACGTATTCCGACTTCACAGTATCTGTTTCCCTAAATCTCAGCAGCGACTTGGCAGCCAACAGAAAACCGATGGCCTCATATTGCCCCAACATGACAAAAACCAGTGTAAGCATTCTTTCAACATTGCCGATGACATGACCAGCATTAGGCAAATTATCTTCTTTGCCGCCGTCGGGAATGGAGATTTTCGCATCCTTGAAGATGTTCTGGATGAAGAAGTTGGCTGGACGCAGGCAAAACACGAATGCTACAATCCACAGCAGCACCTTCGTTTCAGGCAACCATGTTGGCAACGCAATCGTACTTACCTTATTAAATAGCATTACCGCCGCAACAATGACCGCCAAATGCAGCAACTGGTCAATAAAGAATGCGCCTTTCAAGTTCTTGCAAACCGATTTCAAGCCATCTATGACAAGATGCAATACCGCAATCAGCAAAGCAGCCCACCAATAGCCCACATTCAGCGAGAACAGCCAAGCACAGGCAAAGGTAATCAGTGCATGAATGTACAAATGCCTCGACTTGAGCGCATTGTCGGCCTTGCTCTTGCAGGATTTTTCCGTCTGCAAGTAGAAGTCGCTGACCAAGTGCGCCAAGAGTTGCAATATGAGGAGTTTGCACATCATTGTTCGAAGTTCAGTTTTTCATAATAATTGAGAGCCGATTCTACAGCTTTCCATCCTGCCGAGTTGCTTCGTTGATTTACAGCAGATTGTTTTATGTCTAACATCCCTGCTATCTCTTTTTCATTCTTTCCTAACAGCCTATAATATAGGATCTCATTTTGGCGCGAAGTTGCATTTCTCAACAGCGTATCAAGCAAACCCACCATTACATCCACATATTCTGTCAACAACGGATTTGGGCAAGCAAAAAACATACTACGTTTGATTGACAGTTTCTCTTTAGATGCCTTTTCCAACAATCTTCCTGAATTATATATAGCTTCTCCATCCAAAATATCTTGTTTTTGGTCAGCAATACGCATCTCACCAATGCCGATCGCCAATCGGATGCCATACTTTCTAAACAATTCTCGCCGAGCATTGTTTTCTTTTCCCCACGCAAAAGTTTTCTTCACCAAAGTCTTCAACAGTAAGGCAACCCTAAGTGCTTCATGCGGGTCATGCAAGAAAATCTCCACCGAATCACCCTTAAACAACCGCCCCCAGTCATTTTCTTGCGACTTTTCCGAGAGTTCATCAAGGAAACTGTGTATCTCCGATTGCAAAAGTGTCAATTCCTCCACGCTTAACGATGTGGAAGAAATAATGTCAGCCGAAATAGTTGCCCTTACCATATTTACTTTTATCGTTTTATAAGGCTCAGAACTTATATTTGTCATTTATAAGGCTCAGAACTTATATCTTTCCATTTATAACCTCTGAAAGCTTAATTTATTGTTTATAACCTTTAGAAGTTACAATTTTCCTCCTCCACTTAAATCCAGATTCGCACTCGTGCCTCTAATCTCCTGAACCAGTTTCTTGAACATCTCCTGTCCCTTGGCAGCGTCAAGCTCAGCCCAACGTTGGACGGTTTTCGCTTTCACCATAAAGGCAAGGATGGCGTTCATGTTGAAGTAGTCCATGCGGGCGATGTCGGAGGCTTTTTCCCATTTCAGTTCGTCCATCTTTTGCTCGCGTTCCACAAAGTCGGCGTCGGCGAGGATTTCCTCGATCTGCTTGGCTTCCTCAAAGTCGGCCTCGGGCAACTCCACCATGTAATCCTCCCCTTTCTTGCCAAGGCGTTTGGCCAGGTAGTTCACCTTCATGTTGCGCAGGCGACCATCGAAGTCGAAGTACTCACGGATGAAACGGTTCTTGCTCTTGGCGGCTTTGTCATAAAACTCGGCATTGAGTGTATCCTCGTTGAAGCCTTCCTCCATGAGTTCGACCAGTTGTTGGTCTTTCTCGGAAAGCAGCTCCATGATGGACTCCTTGACAGCGGCATAATTGAAGCCCGTGTTCTCAAAGCCCGAGGTCAGTTCCGGCAAGCCGGCCACGATATAGACATAGTTATCCATCAGCCGAAGAGGATTTTCTTGGTGGCGGGACGCAGGTAGTTGGCGATAAGTTGTGTGAACTCCTCATCGGTGAACTGCAACATGTAGCCGCCTTCCTTGGGCGAAACCTTGAAACCGCCGTTCATCTTCTTGGAGTAGTCCACCTTTACCTCGCCCTTGAATTGCTTGGCGATTTCGTTCTTCACGAAAGGCTCCACCTCGGCCTTCAAGGCTTCAGGGAGGATTAGGTCAAGGTCGACAGGCGATGCATTCTGCGGGTTAAAAGCTTTCACAACACTGGCAATCAGCTCCTTGACGAAAGCGGCATTGCTCATATTGGCTTTTACGCCTTCAGTAGCGGCCTTGGTCACCAGCATCTTTTCGATTTCCTGTTTCGTCACGGCGATGCTCTGCGTGGCGGCCATTTTCACATCGGCAGTCACCTTAGTCTTCAGTTCCTCAGCCTCTTTGTTGGCTTGGGCGATGATGTGGTCGGCTTGAACTTTAGCATAGGCCACGATGCGGTCGGCCTCAGCCTGGGCCTTTTGTACGAGTTCCTCACCGTCATGTTTTCCCTTCGACAAGCCTTCCTTATAGAGCTTGTCGGTCAATTCTTGCAGTTTGTCTTGCATAAATTTATATGTGTTGCTTTGTTTAGTTTTTGCTTTTGAAATCAGGGGGCAAAATTAGGGAATCCCTTCTTGAAAAAAAAGAGAAACCCCAAAAAAAACTGATGTCAAAGAATCGAAATACCTTTTCGGGACTTTTTTTTCCTTTTTTATCAAATTCTGCGGAACGGAAAACAATATTTGATAAATTTGCCGTTTGATTTTCAAGAAATAAAAACAACACAGATACAACATGTCAAAAGGAACTATCACACAGATTATCGGCCCCGTGGTTGACGTCTACTTTAAGAACGGCGAAGCCGACCTCCCGAAAATCCACGATGCCCTTGAGGTTGTCAGGCCCAACGGCAAACGCGTGGTTTTGGAATGCCAGCAGCACATCGGTGAGGACTCGGTGCGCACCATCGCCATGGACTCCACCGACGGCCTCATGCGCGGCATGGAAGTCAATCTATTGGGCAAACCTATCTCCATCCCCATCGGTGGTCAAATCAAAGGCCGTTTGCTCAACGTGACGGGCGACGCCATCGACGGCATCGGCAACCTCGACCGCTCGACGGAATACCCCATTCACCGTGAACCGCCCAAATATGAAGACTTGGCCACCTCGAAAGAGGTGCTTTTCACCGGCATCAAGGTCATCGACCTGCTGGAGCCCTACCTGAAAGGCGGTAAAATCGGCCTCTTTGGTGGCGCAGGCGTAGGAAAGACCGTGCTCATCATGGAACTCATCAACAACATCGCAAAAGGCTACAACGGCTACTCGGTGTTCACTGGCGTGGGCGAGCGTACCCGTGAAGGTAACGACCTGCTCCGTGAGATGATTGAATCGGGCATCATTAAGTATGGTGACGCGTTCGTCAAAGCCATGGAAGAAGGCGACTGGGACCTCTCAAAGATCGACAAGAAAGCACTTGCCACTTCGCAGGCCACCTTGGTGTTCGGTCAGATGAACGAGCCGCCTGGGGCACGTGTTAGCGTGGCTCTGTCGGGCTTGACCGTGGCTGAGTCGTTCCGCGACAACCAAGGCGATGGAGTGAACGACATCCTGCTCTTCATCGACAACATCTTCCGTTTCACGCAAGCTGGTTCTGAGGTGTCGGCCTTGTTGGGTCGTATGCCTTCCGCCGTGGGTTACCAGCCCACCTTGGCCACGGAAATGGGTCAGATGCAGGAGCGTATCACCTCGACCAAGAACGGGTCCATCACCTCAGTGCAAGCCATCTACGTGCCTGCCGACGACTTGACCGACCCTGCTCCCGCCACCACCTTCTCGCACTTGGACGCCACCACCGTGTTGAGCCGTAAGATCGCCGAGTTGGGCATCTACCCCGCCGTCGACCCGCTCGACTCCACCTCGCGCATCCTCGACCCGAACATTATCGGCGAACATCACTATAACACCGCGCAGCGCGTCATCCAACTGCTGCAGCGCAACAAGGAATTGCAGGACATCATCGCCATCCTCGGCATGGAGGAACTCTCGGAAGAGGACAAGATTGTCGTCCACCGCGCTCGTCGTGTGCAACGTTTCCTGTCGCAGCCATTCCACGTCGCCGAACAATTCACCGGCTTGAAGGGCGTGATGGTGCCTATTGAGGAAACCATCAAAGGCTTCAACATGATTATGGACGGCGAGGTCGACCAATATCCTGAGGCCGCCTTCAACCTGGTGGGCACCATCGACGATGCCATCGCCAAGGGTGAGGAACTGCTGAAAAATGCCAACGCTAATTAATTAAGGTGAAATGAAAGTAGAAATCATATCACCGAGCGATACCTTGTTTGAAGGCGAGGCCAGTTCCGTCTCCGTGCCGAGCAAGATGGGACCTTTCACCCTGCTTGAGCACCATGCCGCCATCGTCGCCATCCTTGAGGCAGGCAAAGTCAGCCTCACTGATGCCAAGGGCGAACACCAGGAATTTGCCATCAAAGGCGGCTTCACCGAGAACCACGACAACCACCTAACCATCTGCGTAGAGTTATGAAAAAGGATGTATTGACAAAATACCTTGCGGTCTTCTTGCTGCTCTGCCTCGTGCTCGACGGCATCCTGCTCTGTTTCTTCGCCGACAAGCCTTGGTGGAACAACTGGATGATCACAGGACCCAACCTCTTCATGATCTTGGGTGCCTTCTATTGCCACCTGATGAAGAAGAATGTGGACGAGCACCCAAACAAGCTCACATGGCTGCTGGTCTACAAAGGCATCAAGCTGGTGCTCACCATTGCCATTTTGGTCCTTTACATCCTCTTCGTCAAGGAAAGCAGCAAGGTTTTTGTCATTATCACAGCCTCCACCTACCTCATTGCGCTGGTAACGGAAACCTGGGTCTACAACCATTATATCAAGAATCTGAACAAAGAAGACAAAGCATGAGAAATGTTTTGAAACATAGTATCCTAATCCTTTTCCTCGCGCTGCTGACGCTCACACCAAGCCGAAGCATCGCGCAGGAAGCCGAAGAGCCTGCGAAGGAGAAGTTCGACGCCAAATCGTTCATCTTTGGCCACACGGGCGACAGCTATTGCTTCCATATCACGGAAATCCATGAGCACCCTGTCTGCGTGTGGCTACCCGTCATCGTCAAGTGCAAGGACGGTGGCAGTTGGCACTGCTTCTCCTCGAAGCATGTCTGCGAGCTGAAGGTGGGCGAGACCTTCAACCACAACGGCGCCAACTTCTACATTTCGCCTATCAATGCCGACAAATACCCGGGCAAGCTGGTCGAATTGAAAGCCGACGGCAGCCTTTCGCGCCCCTTCGACATCTCCTTCACCAAGAATGCCTTCGGCATCTTCCTCGTCGTCATCTTTCTGTTGGCTTTCTTCCTGCCAGCCGCGCACAAGTACAAGAAAGACCCGATGGCTAAGCCTACCAAGTACCAAGGTCTGGTGGAATGGCTCACCTATACCGTGTTGGACGGCATTATCCGGCCCAACATCCCCGATAAGAAAGTGAAGAAATTCGCACCTTATCTTCTGACGGTGTTCTTCTTCATCTTCTTCGCAAACCTGTTTGGTTTGATTCCGTTCTTCCCCTTCGGCGCCAACGTGACGGGCAACCTAAGCATCACCGTGGTGCTGGCCCTCCTGACCTATTTCTTCGTGAATGTGTTCGGCAACAAGCATTATTGGAAAGACATCCTTTGGCCCGACGTACCTATCTTCCTGAAAGCCTTCCCGCTGATGCCCATCATCGAGCTCATCTCCACCATCACCAAGCCCTTTGCACTCATGGTCCGTTTGTTCGCCAACATTCTCGCTGGCCACATCGTCATCATGGTGCTGATGGCGCTCATCTTTATCATCGGTGGCATGTACGGAGCGGGCATGGGCGGCGTGATGAGTATCGTCTCCATCTTCATGACCATCTTCATGACGGCGCTGGAGCTGCTGGTTGCCTACATCCAGGCCTACGTCTTCACCATATTGTCATCCTTATTTATTGGAATGGCACAACACGAACCGGAACACGAATGAGGAATGCAGAATGATGAATGATGAATGATGAATGATGAATGATGAATGATGAATGCAGAATGATGAATTTTGAATCTTTGAATATTAAATCTTTAAATCAAACAAATAAACACTTAAACTTTAAAAATCATGTTATTATCAACCATCCTTGAAGCTGTATCGTACGTGCCAGGTCTGGCCGCTATTGCAGCTGCTGTCGCAGTGATCGGTGCCGCAATCGGCATTGGTAGAATCGGTCAGTCAGCCATGGAAGCCATGGCCCGTCAGCCCGAAGCCGCCAGTAAAATCCAATCCGGTATGATCATCGCTGGCGCTCTCGTCGAAGGTGCAACCCTGTTCGCCATCGTCGTCTGCGTGTTGGCCGTCCTCGGCTAATCAAAGACAAGAGACTACGGGACTACGAGACTGCGGGACGAGAAAACATCCCCAAGTCCCGGAGTCCCGAAGTCACGCGTCAACAATCAACGATTAAACAATCAACGATTAAACAAATAAAAGATGGATTTATTTCTTCCCGAAAGTGGACTAGTGATATGGATGCTCATCGCCTTCCTCATCGTCTTTGTCATCTTGGCGAAGGCGGGCTGGCCGATGATCATGGGGGCCGTCGAGCAACGCAACGCCCATATCTCCGAATCGCTGTTGGCCGCTGATGAAGCCAACAAAGCCCTTGCCGGCATCGAGCAGAAACGGCAAGAGACCATGGCGGCAGCCCAGGCCGAGCAAATCAAAATCATGAAGGAGAGCCAGGACCTGAAGACCCAACTCATTGAAGAGGCGAAGACACAGGCAAGGCAAGAAGCCGAAAAGATTGTGGCCGATGCTCGCCTGAAGATTGAGAAGGAACAAGCCGAAGCCATGGCACAGATCAAAAACGAAGTCATCGCCCTCAGCGTCGACATCGCCGAAAAGCTTTTGCAACGCGAACTGAGCGACAAAAAGGCACAAAATGACTATATCGAGCAGCTGCTCAAGAACAACCCAACCCAGATTCAGGCCTAAGCTATGGATAACGGAAGGATATCGGTAAGATACGCACGGGCTTTGTTCCAATTGGCTCAGGAACAGCATTGTGAAGAAGCCGTTTACGACGGCTTGACACGCTTTGCCCACAACTACCTCTTGGCCATCGCCCAGTTCAACGAGGTGCTGGCCGACCCCATCGTGGCACAAGAAGAGAAGGTGAAACTGATGGAAATGGCCATGGGAGAACCGCTGCACGACACGTTGAAGCAGTACATCGCCTTCGTGGTTGACCAGAAACGCGAGGACAAAATGTTCTTCATCGCCATGAAATACATGGAGATGTACCGCGAGAAGCACAGCATCTTGAGCACACACGTCACCACCGCCACCGAACTGTCGGAGTCCTCGTACGAAAAAATCAAGGCCTTCATTAAAAAGACCTTCGATGCCGACGCTGAGATGGAAGTCAAAATCGACCCAAGCCTTATCGGCGGCTTCATCCTCGACATCGAGAACACGAGAATGGACGCCAGCGTGGCTGGACAGCTTAACGCGCTGAAAAACAAGCTGAAAAGCTCTTAGCTGTTAGCGTAGATGCTGACAAGCTAATAGCTAAAAGCTAACAGCCCAACAATTAAACGATTAAACAATCAACAATTCAACATAAATGGCAAACATCAAACCAAGTGAAATATCAAGCATCCTGAAGATGCAGCTCCAGAACATGAGCAACAAGGTTCAGTTCGAGGAGATTGGCAAGGTGCTGCAAGTGAGCGACGGTGTGGCGCACGTCTACGGCCTCGACAAGGTGCAGTCGAACGAGCTCGTCGAGTTCGAGAACGGTACCATGGGCGTGGTGCTCAACCTTGAGGAAGACAACGTCGGTGTGGTGCTGCTCGGTCCTACCGAGGGCATCAAGGAAGGCGAGACGGTGAAGCGCACCCAGCGCATCGCCAGCGTCCTTGCCGGTGAAGGAATGCTGGGGCGTGTTGTCAACGGTCTCGGCCAACCTATCGACGGCAAGGGACCCATCCAAGGCAAGACCTACGAGATGCCTTTGGAACGTAAAGCCCCCGGTGTCATCTTCCGCCAACCCGTGAACCAACCGTTGCAAACAGGCCTTAAGGCCGTCGATGCCATGATTCCCATCGGCCGCGGCCAACGTGAGCTCATCATCGGCGACCGTCAGACGGGTAAGACTGCCATCGCCATCGATACCATCATCAACCAAAAGGAGAACTTCAAGAACGGCGACCCAGTGTACTGTATCTATGTCGCTGTGGGTCAGAAAGGCTCCACTGTAGCCAACCTTGTGAAGACCCTGGAGCAATATGGCGCCATGGACTACACCATCGTGGTCAGTGCCACCGCCTCCGACCCTGCCGCCATGCAGTTCTACGCCCCATACGCTGGCTGCGCCATCGCCGAGTACTTCCGCGACACGGGCCGTCACGCACTTATCATCTACGACGACCTCTCGAAACAAGCTGTGGCTTACCGTGAAGTGTCCCTGATTCTGCGCCGTCCCCCGGGACGTGAAGCCTATCCTGGCGACATCTTCTACCTCCACAGCCGTCTTTTGGAACGTGCCGCCAAGATCATCAAGAATGACGATGTGGCTCGCCAGATGAACGACCTGCCCGACAGCATCAAGGATATCGTGAAAGGTGGCGGCAGCATCACGGCATTGCCCATCATCGAAACACAGGCAGGCGACGTGTCGGCTTATATCCCGACCAACGTCATCTCCATCACCGATGGACAAATCTTCTTGGAAACCAGTCTGTTCAATGCCGGTATTCGTCCCGCTATCAACGTCGGTATCTCGGTGTCGCGTGTGGGTGGTAATGCCCAAATCAAGTCGATGAAGAAGGTGGCTGGTACCCTAAAACTCGACCAAGCCCAATTCCGTGAGATGGAAGCCTTCTCAAAGTTCGGCGCTGAACTCGATGCTGCCACCTTAGCTATCCTGGACAAGGGCCGTAAGAATGTGGAACTGCTGAAACAGCCACAATATGCGCCCATGCCCGTCGAGAAACAGGTGGCCATTATCTTCTGCGGCACCAACGGTCTGTTGAGCAAAGTACCTGAGAACAAGGTGCTGGAATTTGAGAAACAGTTCCTCGACATCATGGAGATGAAACATAAGGACGTGATGAATCAGCTGAAAGCCGGCAAGATCGATGATGACATCAAGGCTGTCTTGAAGGAGGAAGCTTTGAATTTGAGTGAACACTTTAATGGATAATGCTGAATGCTGAATGCAGAATGCAGAATGTAGAATGCAGAATGCAGAATGTAGAATGTAGAATGCAGAATGTAGAATGCAGAATGCAAAATTGCGCAATGCGTTGCTGGGTTTCACCTTTCATTCAGCATTCTTAATTCATAATTCATAATTTAAAAAGAATGGCATCACTAAAAGAAATACGGGCTAGAATCGTCTCTGTCGCCTCGACACAGAAAATCACGAGTGCGATGAAGATGGTTTCGGCAGCCAAGTTGAAGAAGACCGAAGGCATCACAACGCGGTTTTTGCCTTACAAAAACAAGTTGAGCGAGGCCCTTTCCAATTACCTCGGCTCCCTCGAAGGTGAGGTCAGCATCCCGTTGGCAGAGCACCGCGAAGTGAAGAAAGTCGCACTGATGGCCTTCTCGTCGAGCAGCGGTCTATGTGGGGTTTACAACTCCAGCATCTGCAAGCTCTTCAAACAGGTCTACGACGAATATGCCGAGAAATTGGGTGCAGAGAATATTATGGTATTCCTCGTCGGCAAGAAAATCAGCGACTACACCAAGAAGTTGGGCATCAAGGTGGAGAAACAGTTTGCACCTTTGGCCGAAAGCATGTCGTATGATTTGGCTATGGAGATTAGCGATATGATGGTCGATCTGTTCCTCAACAAGAAGGTAGACCGTGTGGAGTTGGTGTTCAACCACTTCAAGAACGCTGGCGTGCAAGTGCCCAGTCGCGAGGTGATGCTACCGCTGAAAACCGTGGCACAAAGCAACGGCACTACGTTGGATTACATCGTGGAACCCGACAAGGAGACCTTCGTCAACGACTTGATTCCAAAAGTCATTCGCACCAACTTCTACTCCGTCATGCTCGACACGTTAACGGCAGAACATGGTGCCCGCATGACCGCCATGCACATCGCCAGCGACAATGCCGACCAACTGTCGCAGGAACTGAAGATCCAGTACAACAAAGCCCGCCAAAATGTCATCACCAACGAACTGATTGATATCGTGGGTGGCGCTGAGGCATTGAACGGTTAAGAGCTAAGATCCTGCGGTCCCTGAGGCCCATCGAAGGGTCGTAGGGCCGACCAAAAATGACAATCATCAAAAAAACCGAAAGGACACAAAAGATGTCTTTTCGGTTTTTTCGTTTCTTTCGATGTTGAATAATTAGGTTTACTCCTGATAGTAAACCCGCTTCACGCGTTGCGAGACACGTGTCATTACTTCGTAAGGAATCGTCTGACAAGCCTTAGCGATGTCGTTGATATCGTGCTCGGCATCGAAGATAACCACGGTATCACCCTCTTTGGCTTCCACATCAGTCAAGTCGAGCATGCACATGTCCATGCAAATGTCGCCTACAATCTTCACGGGCATGTCATGGACGTAGAAGGTGCCGTTGCCATTGCCCAACAAACGTGAAAGGCCGTCGGCATAGCCGATGGGCACAATACCGATGCGCATGTCGTGCTCAGCGCGACCATGACGGTTGTATCCAATGCTGTCGCCCGCGGGGATATGCTTAATCTGGTTGATGGTCGTCTTGAGCGAAACCACCGTCTGCAACATGCCTCTGTCGGCCTCACAGGTGGGCACACCATACAAACCGATACCCAAACGCACCATGTCGAACTGGTATTGCGGAAAACGCGTGATACCTGCCGTGTTCAAGATATGTCGTAAAGCACTAGGAAAAGCCTCAACAATCATACGGCTACCCTCCTCGAAGTTATGGATTTGACTCAAGGTGAAATCATCCTCAGCTGGGTTGTCGGCAGTGGCCAAATGCGAGAACACACTCCTAACATGCATCATGGGATTGGCTTTAATACGACTTATCAGTTCAGGTAACTCGACGTTGGAGAAGCCCAAACGGTGCATGCCCGTGTCGAGTTTGATGTGGACATTCAAAGGATGCGCCTCGGGCAAGGCCATGTTCTCCATCGCCTTCTCGATGAACTCCAAATTACGGAAACTGAACACCTCGGGCTCAAGATGATATTTGATGATATTGTCGTAGCTGTTCACCTCTGGACTCATCACCATGATGGGTAAATTGATGCCCGCACGGCGCAACTCCACGCCCTCATCGGCAAAAGCAACCGTCAGATAATCAACATTATGGAATTGCAAGATATTGGAAACCTCCAAGTTGCCGCTGCCATAGCCAAAAGCTTTCACCATCACCATAAGTTTGGTCTCGGACTTAATCTTAGAGCGGAAATAGTTGAGGTTGCTGACCAAATGGTTGAAGTTGATTTCCAATACGGTTTCGTGTGCCTTCTCTTGCAACTCCATGCCGATCTGTTCAAACTCAAAGGCACGGGCACCCTTCAGCAGAATGGTCTGGTTGTTGAACTTCGAGAAAGGGAACTGCGCCAAGAAATCCGGCACATTCTTATAAAAATAAGTCTCCATCTCGAACTTGCTGGCCTGACGCGTAAGCGCCTCACCGATGCCAATCAACATGTCAACACCCTTATTCTTAAGCAGTTGTGCAATCTCAGCATACAGATCCATTTCATTGCGACCACTTTGTAGGATGTCGGACAAGATGACGGTATGATGGCGGTGTTGGTGCTGATGACGCATCACGTCCAAAGCGATGGCCAAGGAGTTGATGTCGGAGTTGTAGTAATCGTTGATGATGGTGCAGTTGTTGATGCCAGCCTTGATTTCAAGACGCATAGCGATGGAAACCAGAGACTTGATTCTCTCTGCGATGACCTCCGGCTTCAGTTGCATAAGCAATCCAACGGCAATGCAGTGGATGGCATTTTCGACGGAAGCTTTGTCGGCGAAAGGAATCGTAAACGACAGATTCTCTCCATGATATGTGCAAACAATCGTCGCAGTTTTCTCGCTTTTCGTTATTTCGCTGACAAACAAGTCGGCCTCCTCGAACTTACGACTCCAAGTGAAGAGTTTCACCTTTGAAGCCATCCCCGACCGAATGACAACTTGTTGTATGTCAGAATAATCCATACAATACACCAACTGTTTGGTTTTGGTAAACAGGTTCAGCTTCTCGCCCGCTTTCTGCACTCGGTTAATGAAATTCTCATCGTGAGCCTGACCGATGTTGGTAAACACCCCGATGGTCGGACGGATAATGTCCTGAAGGCTCATCATCTCGTCAGGCTCGGAAATCCCAGCCTCGAAAATACCCAACGTGTTGGCTTGGTTCATCTGCCAAACGGAGAGCGGCACACCCACCTGCGAGTTGTAGCTCTTAGGGCTGCGAACGATGTTGTAGTCAGGGCTGAGCATTTGGTAAAGCCATTCCTTGACGATGGTCTTGCCATTGCTGCCTGTAATGCCGATGACAGGGATGTCAAACTGACGACGATGATAGGCAGCGAGCGACTGCAAAGCCTTGAGTGTATCGGGAACGACAATAAAAACGGCCTCGGGACAAGCGATTTCAGGCAGTTTGTTCACCACGAAAGCCCGCACGCCCTTATCATAAAGCTCAGCAATGTATTTGTGTCCATCGTTGCGCGCACTTTTCAAAGCGAAAAACAAGGCCTGATGCGGGTCCACCAGATGACGGCTGTCGATGAGCAAGTCGCTGATGTTCCAATCCTGAGCCTCGCCAACCAGTTTTCCGTTGACGATTTCCGAAACTTCCTGTAAAGAATAAAACTGATGTTGCATGATAAAATCAAAATTCTTGCAAAAATAATGCTTTTCTTGCAAGCAATCGGAGCGTTCAGAAAAAATAACTACCTTTGTGGCAATAAAACTGTAACCTCATGTCCATCAAGCAACACATACCCAATGTCATCACCTGTGGCAACCTCGTTTCGGGGTGCCTTTCCATCTTGTTTCTCACCCATAACATGCCTGTCAAGGCTGCCATCATGATTTTCGTGGCCGGGCTTTTCGACTTCTTGGACGGTTTTGCCGCTCGGCTGCTCCATGCCCACTCCCCCATCGGCGCCGACTTGGACTCCCTCTCAGATGTGGTCTCTTTCGGAGTGGCACCGGGATTCATCATGTATTGGCTGATGAGCCGCTCATTCGATTTGCCGCAATGGCGCATCGCGGGCTTCAATGTGTTACCTTGCTTGGCATTTCTGTTGCCGGTGTTTTCGGCCATCCGTTTGGCTAAATTCAACATTGACAGCACACAAAAGACCTCTTTCCGCGGTATTCCCGCTCCTGGCATGGCCATCTTCATCGCTTCCTTGCCCTTGGCACTCAGCCAAGTCCACCATCTCAAAGACGGAGTCTTAAGCTATTGGGCCTGCCTCGGCATCACGCTCATCTTTTCATTCATGATGGTGAGCCGCCTGCGTTTCTTCTCTTTCAAGATGAAGTCAGCGAAATGGAATGGCAACGAGGTGAGATGGATTTTCCTGCTTGTCACCATCACCAGTTTTGTGATTTTCAAATGGATTTCTTTACCCTTCGTGATGATGTTCTATGTTTTGCTGTCGATTTTCTTTGCAGAAAGAATGGAGGAGTGATTTAATCAGAAAATCCTTATTTTCTACAAGCTTCAATAAACTCCGCAGGGGTCATTATAGGTACTTCCATCGCAGAAAAGCCTTTTTTGTCTCGTGTAATAATAAACACTCTCATTGCGCCATTTCCTCCCACATTATTTCCATTTCCTTGTGCAAGCCGAAATCTTCTGGCAAGGTGCCACAAACCATGTCAAACACTTCCTGTGAAACTTTGAAATCTTTCTCGATTTTCGGGAATATTAACTTCTTCGGCATGCTATCAATTGAACTTCTCTTTCTCCGAGCTTTCCAACAACCTTTCAGCCAGCCGCGCTGGTTACTTGCTGTCAAAGAAAGCCCTTGCAAATAGTTCCACAAATCGTTCATCGAAACTGCATTCATGTCATTCCGTTTTAATTATCAATGCAAAAATACACATTTTTTCAACACTTGCCTAATCCTCACATCTCCTTCTTGTGCAGAATGAAATTATGTCCAAGATAGACTTCGCGGACGTGTTCGTCGGCTGCCAGCTGCTCCGGCGAACCCGACATCAGCACTTTGCCATCAAAGAGCAGATAGGCACGGTCTGTGATGCTTAATGTCTCATGCACATTATGGTCGGTGATAAGCACCCCGATGTTTTTTCTCTTCAATTTGAAGATAATACGCTGGATGTCTTCGACAGCGATAGGGTCGACACCCGCAAAAGGCTCATCCAACAAAATAAAGCTGGGATCGACCGCCAAAGCCCTTGCAATTTCGGTACGACGCCGCTCACCCCCTGACAATTGGATGCCGTTACTCTTACGCACATGCTGCAATCCAAACTCATCCAAGAGCTCCTCCAACTTCTTGTTTTGCATCTCCTTCGTCAAGCCTTTCTTGAACTGCATCCCAGAAATAATGTTATCTTCCACACTCATCTGGCGATACACCGAGGCTTCCTGGGCAAGATAGCCAATGCCTTCCTGCGCCCTCTTGTACATAGGAAGGCCCGAAATGTCTTTTTCATCAAGGAAAACCTTGCCAGAATAAGGTTTTATAAGTCCCACCACCATGTAAAAAGTGGTCGTCTTACCCGCTCCGTTAGGGCCCAGCAAGCCAACAATCTGTCCTTGCTCAACCTCGATGTCGACATCATTGACAACGGTGCGCTGCCCGTATTTCTTCACCAAATGTTCCGTCCTTAATTTCATAGTTGAAAGTTGATGGTTAAAAGTTAAAAGATTCCTTCCTTTAAAATATCATGCAAATGGATGATACCCAAATATTTGCCGTCACGAATCACAGGCAATTGCGTGATGCTGTTGTGTCGCATCTTATGCAATGCGTCGACAACTAAAGCGTCTTCTTCAATAGTCTTTGGGTCAGAGGTCATGATTTGGGATGCCTTCACGTGTTCGATATCAGGGCAATTCATAAGCATACGACGCAGGTCGCCATCGGTGATGATACCCAACAATTTGCTACCATCGCACACCACTGTAGCGCCCAAGCGTTTGTGGGTCATTTCGATGATAACACGGGTCAAATTGTCATCGGGTCCCACCTCAGGACGTTCGTTTTTGACATACAAGTCCCTCACGCGAAGATAGAGCTGCTTACCCAAGGCACCGCCTGGATGAAGCTTGGCAAAATCATCAGTGGAGAAACCTCGACACCTCATTAATATTAATGCGAGCACATCACCCATCACCAACTGAGCCGTGGTGCTGCTGGTCGGAGCAAGGCTGTTGGGGATGGCCTCATCGCTGACGCTCACATCCAACACATGATCGGCCTGTTGCGCCAGATACGACTGAGGATTGCCCACCATGGCCACAATTTTGTTGCCTCTCAGTTTGATGAGCGGAATCAGCATCTTGATCTCAGGTGTCTCTCCACTTTTTGACAAAATGACCACAATATCACCCTCACGGATGATGCCCAAATCGCCATGGATGGCATCAGCGGCATGCATGAAAACGGCCGAAGAACCCGTCGAATTCATCGTTGCCACAATCTTTTGAGCTATGATGGCACTCTTCCCGATGCCCGAAAAGACCAGATTTCCTTTGTTTTCAAGCATCAAATCCACTGTATCTCGAAAATCATCATTGATTTGACGTTTCAATCCAATGATTGCATCAGATTCATTTTCAATAATTTGAGTAGCCAATTCTATAATTGCGTCATTTTTTTTCATTTTTTTCTCGCTTTTTCTTGCTCCGAATGATATAAAAACTATAACTTTGTCTTTGCATCAAGGGAAATAACTGTCCCTATGTGAAAACGCATTCTTTCGAAAGAGATTGCAAAATAACACAAAAAATTGGAATATACCAAAAGGAGGAACTTATGGCAAAAAAAGAAGATCAGGCGATACACAAGCTACTGAAGAATGTTTTCGGTTTCGACCAATTCAAGGGGAACCAAGAGGAGATCATCAAAAGCATCCTTGGCGGCAACAACACCTTCGTATTGATGCCTACGGGCGGTGGCAAATCGTTGTGCTACCAACTACCGGCATTATTGTCGAAAGGTACGGCTATCGTCGTCTCTCCGCTCATTGCCTTGATGAAGAACCAAGTCGACATGATCCGCAACTTCGGCACCGACATTGGCATCGCCCATGTAATGAACTCTTCACTCTCGAAAGCAGAGCTTCTTGAGGTGAAGGAAGACCTGAAGAGCGGTAAGACCAAGCTACTCTATGTGGCTCCCGAGTCGCTCACCAAAGACGAGACGGCCGAGTTCCTTCGTGGCCTTAAGATTTCGTTTGTAGCCGTCGACGAGGCACACTGCATCTCGGAATGGGGCCATGACTTCCGTCCTGAATATCGCCGCCTACGCCCCATCATCAACGCCATAGGCGACAACCTCCCCATCATCGCACTGACAGCTACGGCAACCGTCAAGGTGCAGAACGACATCATGAAGAATCTGGACATCATGGATGCCAAGGTATTTAAGTCGTCGTTCGACCGACCCAACCTTTATTACGAGGTACGTCCGAAGACCAAAGACGTCATCAAAGACATCATCAAATACATCAAGCAGAACCCGGGCAAGTCGGGCATCGTGTACTGCCTCAGCCGCAAGAAGGTGGAGGAATTGGCAGAGACGCTTGTCGTCAACGGCATCCGCGCCCTACCCTACCACGCTGGACTCGACAGCCAAACCCGTAAGGAGAACCAAGACAAGTTCCTCATGGAAGAAGTCGATGTCATCGTAGCCACCATCGCCTTCGGCATGGGCATCGACAAGCCTGACGTGCGTTTTGTCATCCACCACGACATCCCCAAAAGCCTTGAAGGATACTATCAGGAGACGGGTCGCGCCGGTCGCGACGGTGGCGAAGGCAACTGCATCGCCTTCTATGACTACGAGGACATCCACAAATTGGAGAAGTTCAACAAAGGCAAGAACGTCGCTGAACAAGAAATCGCACGCGAGCTGCTAAATGAAACTGTAACATACGCAGAATCAGCCGTTTGTAGGCACAAGCTCCTTCTCCACTATTTCGGCGAGGAATACAACAAAGAAAACTGTGGCTCATGTGACAACTGTCGTTTCCCCAAGGAGAAATTCGACGGCAAGGAAGACCTCAAGCTTGTCTTGGAAGCCGTGGAAGACACCAAACAGCTCTTCAAGACCAAACACATCGCCGAGTTGCTTGCCGGCAAACTCACTGGCGACATCAAGGCCGCCAAGCAGGAAAACAACGAGTTCTTCGGTGCAGGCGACGAACACGACGACAAATATTGGACCGCCGTCATCCGTCAGGCTTTGGTCAACAAGCTGCTGTCGAAAGACATTGAGAACTACGGCATCCTGAAAATCACCAAAGAAGGCAAGAACTTCATCAAGAAGCCTTACAACATTATGCTGGTCAAAGACCACGACTATGAGAACTCCGACGACGACGACCCAGAGACCATGGCCGCAATGGGTGCCAACAAAGACGGCGGCGCCGACAAGACCCTCTTCGCCTTGCTGAAAGACCTGCGCAAGACCATTGCCAAGCAGAACGGACTGCCTCCCTTCGTCATCTTCCAAGACCCGTCTCTGGAGGACATGGCCATTCAGTATCCCATCACGAAAGAAGAGATGACACAGATTGCAGGTGTCGGTGCGGGTAAGGCTGAAAAGTTTGGCGAGCCTTTCATCAAACTCATCAAGGAGTATGTGGAAGAGAACGAGATTACCCGTCCTAACGATATGGTGGTGAAGTCGGTGGTAAACAACTCGGCGCTGAAAATCGGCATCATCCAGAACATCGACAAGAAAATTCCATTGGAAGACATCGCCTATGGAAAGGGCTTGGAGTTCGACGAACTGCTTTCTGAGATCGAGAGCATTGTCTCCTCGGGAACCCATTTGGACATCAACTATTACATCGAAGACAATGTGGACATCTACCATCAGGAAGACATTTTGGAATACTTCCGCGAGGCCGAATCAGACGACGTGCAGACTGCCCTCAACGAACTTGGTGAAGACGAATATGACGAGTACGAGGTCCGACTGATGCGCATCAAGTTCCTGTCGGATGTCGGCAACTAATTGGAAAATGAAACGATTCTCATTGATAATCTTGCTCTTTGTCCTTGTGACTGCATGCGGTGGTCACAAGGACAAAGGTTTTATACCCGATCGTTTGCTCACGGAACAGGAAATGATTGACCTTATGACCGATGTGCAAATCATCGAGGGCGACATCACCTACCAAAAAACGCGGGAACGAGAGCTCAGCGACTCCATCAAAATCGAGCCCAAAGACTATGTCAAGCTGTCAGAGGAATACTACGACCAACTCTTTGAGCATTATGGCATTACGGATAGCATTTTCAGGCAAAACATACGGTATTATACCGAGCAGCCTGCTTTGCTGGAAAAGATAATGGATTCGGTAGTGAAACGATTGACGAAGGAGCAGTCTACTTCTTCAACTCCGTAGCTATCAAATCATTCAATTTCTTGGCGGCATCAATCAACAGGCTCTCGTCCGTCGGGACGGGCACAGGCTGGGTGTTCAAGCGGCTCAAGGTTTCTGCCGAGCAAGCCTCACGGTCACCCTTGATGGTGGTGTAATCATTCTTGAAAGTGGAAGTCACCTCGAAGGGAACCGAAAACATGGGCTTGTCATCATCCCTAATGCTGCAACTCGCACAACCCATAACAATATGCCCCTTAACTGTAACACTCTTGTTCTGAGAGTGATCTGTCACCTCAACGGTTTTTCCGTTATTGGTTTCATTAAAGCTCACCTCATCAAGTCGGACTGGGGATATTTTCACCTCATCCACCACAATACCAACCGAATACATGATAAAAAGTTTTCGATCCCATTCGGTAAGAAAAGTATTATAGGTTGGCAGTTCACCTGCATCAAAAGCAAGCACATTCGCCTTAAATTCCTGTGGCAAAGTGAAATCGCTTGCATTGCCAAAACCGATGAACACAGCATCACCAAAACAAAGCGAAGACCTCTTGACGAACCTCGAAATATTTGGATTATCCTTATTTGTCCTCGCGAGTTGCACAACATATTTCATCGCTTCTTGCCCATTTTCTTTCGTCCCTGTGGCAAGCAATTGATTCGCCTTCGCTACCAAGAAAGCCTCAGCATGATTGCGGGCAACAGTCATATCCTCGTCTAGGTCGAGCTTTACATAGTTCATGCCGTTTTTGACTTGGGTCGGGAAGCAAGCCAAGGCATCGTTGCGGCCTTTCATGCTGCAATAACGCTGGTAGATCTCGGGCCACACATCGGGTTGGCCAGTGGCTTTCAAGGCTTGGATGCGCTCGTGGTCGGCCTGGTTGGCCTTATGGTATGATGCCGCAACCATGTTGATACGATTGGCGTTCAGGTCGCCAGCACAGATTTCGGGTGCAACGCGCTGAATCACTTGGTCATACTCTTGGGCTTCATAAAGTTTCTTGGTTGTGTTGCAGGCCGTCAGCATCGCGCCAAGCAACAATACGGGAATCAATCGGAGGTATTTCATGGCATTTTCTTTTGAAATAAAACGGAATAAAAACCGCAAAATCCGCTCCAAAATTGTGCGATTGGGCAAAAAACTTTACTTTTGTGCCATCAAATCTGCATTTCATGGAAACAATCAAGCGACTGCAACAAGACTTCGCCGATTTCTTGGCGAAAACCAACTTCAACGGGCAACCGAAGGAGTTATACGAGCCCATAGCCTACACCATCCTGCAAAGCGGCAAACGCCTCCGCCCCATGCTCTGTCTCTTAGCGAACGAGATGTTTGGCGGCGACGAGCAACAAGCCCTTTGGCCCGCTTTGGCTTTGGAAACCTTCCACAACTTCACCCTCATCCACGACGACATCATGGACAAGGCTCCCATGCGCCGTGGCATGCAGACTGTTTACCAGAAATGGAACGCCGACATCGCCATCCTCTCCGGTGATGCCATGTTAGCCAAAGCCTTCCAATTTGCACTGAAGCCGAAAAAAGGTGCCGAACTTGCACAGCAACTTGGCAAGGTAGCCATAGAGATTTGTGAAGGTCAACAGATGGACCTCAACTTCGAGACCTTAGGCGACGTGACCATTGACGAATACTTGGAAATGATCAGGCTAAAGACCGCCGTCCTTTTGGCCACTGCCCTTCAGATGGGAGCTACCGTGGGAGACGCTACAACTGCCGACATCCAGCACCTCTACGACTTCGGCATCAATATGGGCATGAGTTTCCAACTGCAAGACGACATCCTTGACCTATATAGCGACGTGGAAGTCTTCGGCAAACGCCACGGCGGCGACATCGCTGAAAACAAGAAGACTTACCTCTACCTGAAAGCCCTTGAACTGGCTTCTGAAAAAGACCGCAAACGCCTTGCGCATCTCTTCACACTGCGCATCGACCACGACGAGGAAGAAAAAATCGAAGAGGTACAGGCCGTCTACGACCGCCTGCATGTGAAAGAGGCCGTCGAACAAGTCATTGCCGAATACGACCAAAAGGCTTTGGCCGCTCTCAAAGCTGTAAGCCTGCCAGAAGAGAAGAAAACCCATCTCAGGAACTACGCTGAGCTCCTCTCAGGAAGGAAGAAATAAGACCAAAATAACAATAAGGAGGCCTCCAATGCGGAAGCCTCCTTACTATTTGTCATCAAAACCGAAAGCTTATTTCGTATCCGCCTTCGCATGCTTTACCTTCTTGTCTTTACCAGCCTTCTTTCCTCTCGGCTTTACGGCACTTGCTTTCTTTTCATCTTTGCGTTCTGCTTTCACCTTCTTCTCGCAAGCATCTTTTTTTTCAGCGCAGCACTCTTTTGAATCCTTTTTGTCAGCCGAAACCTTTTTCTCAGCACAGCAATCCTTTGCTTCTTTCTTTTCGGCGCAACAGTCGTCTTTTTTCTGTTTCACAGGCACTTGGGAAACTGTTGAGGTTGATGGCTTTCCCTGCTCCTCACTCACTGCGGTGGTCTCCGCTTTCTTGACTTTCACTTCATTTTGTGCATTCACATCCTGAATGCTCATAGCGCTTATGGCAAAGAATGCCAAAGCACCGAATAAAATGGATTTCTTCATTGTACAATAGTTTTATTGAGTTATTATTACAAACTCAGCTACTTAACAATTATTGTTCCAAAAATGGTGAGTAAGGATGATTTTTCTTCAATTGGGCAAAAAAAGGCAACTGTCGCCATAGCTGAGGAAACGGAAACCATGCTCCAAAGCAAAGCGGTAGCAGTCTTTCCAACGCTCACCGATGAGGGCCGAGACCAACAATAGCAAAGTGCTTTTAGGTTGGTGGAAATTGGTAATCAACCCTGTGATAATGCGCATCTTATAAGAAGGGGCAATCATTAAGGCAGTGGAGGCTTCAAGCCGAGTCAAATCGTATTTCTCAAGGTAATCCAAGATGTGTTGCAAGGCCTCAGCCGATGAAATTTGATGATGTTCTTCGTATGGGAACCACTGTTCCACATGTAATGGACGTAATTCCAAGCCTTGCTCTTTCAGCATCACGCCAATCCAATAGAGGCTCTCCAAAGTGCGGGTGCTGGTGGTGCCCACAGGAACGACAGGTTTTCCGATTTGTTTTATCAAATTTTGAATCAACGACTTGCGGACAATAATGGTCTCCGAGTGCATGGCATGTTCACCTATGGTCTCAGTGGCCACAGGGCGGAAGGTGCCAGCCCCGACATGCAACGTCACCTCATCGAAAATGAAACCTTTTTTGTGCAAGGCCTCGATGAGCGGTTTGGTGAAATGCAGGCCTGCCGTGGGTGCCGCCACCGAGCCATCGTAACGGGCAAAGACGGTCTGATAACGGTCGCGGTCGTCGGGCTCGGCATCGCGGTGCAGATATGGCGGCAAGGGAATCTCCCCTGCAGCTTCCAACACCGCGGCAAAGGACAAGTTCGCGGGTGTCCAAGAGAACTCAATCTCTGCATACTGGTCGTTTTGCATCAGACGCTCGGCATAGAGCGTCACCGCTTCGCCATTTACCTTCAATTCCATCGCAAGTTTGCCTTCCTTCCAACGTTTCGCATTGCCTATCAGGCACTTCCAACGCACAGGCGAGCAAGCCGAAAATGCCATCTGGTAATCTTGTTCGGGCTCAAGGCAAAACACCTCGATGCGCGAACCCGTCGCTTTGTGGAACTGCAGGCGGGCACGGATGACCTTGGTCTCATTGAAAACCAACAAGGCGTCTGGGGGCAGGAAGTCTCCTACATATTTGAATTGGGACTCGCTTATCTGATTATCTTTCAACACCAAAAGCTTCGAAGCATCACGTTCGGGCAAAGGGTATTTTGCGATACGCTCCTCGGGCAAGGGATAATCGTAAGCTTCGATGGAGATGTCTTTAACGGCTGTCATTTACGAAAATTTGCGCAAAAATAGGGAAATTTCCCTATTTTTGCGCCTCAATTCCAAGAAATGAAAAACTTGCTGCAAATAGAGCTCACTCGTGAATTTCTGATGAAGTTCCTGAAATTCGGAATCGTGGGTTTTTCGGGTGTATTCGTCAATTTTGGCGTGACCTATGCATGCAAGGAATGGCTGAAATGGAACAAATATTTGAGCAACATCTTAGGTTTCATCTTTGCCGCCACGACCAATTACCTCTTCAACCGCTGGTGGACTTTCGAAAGCACTAATCCTCAAATCGGGACAGAATATGCGAAATACTTCGGCATCGCCTTGGTGGGTCTGGGCATCGACACGTTTACGGTGTGGCTACTCAATGGCAAACTGAAATGGAACTTCTACCTCAGCAAAGTCTTTGCCGTGGGCGCTTCTACGCTTTGGAATTTCTTCGGGAATTTATTGTATACGTTTGCTTAACCCAGCAATTTGTCCAAGAAGATAAAAGGCATTAGGGATTCGATGCCATCGAAGACCATGACGGGGCCGGTATCGCCTTGACAGAGCACACGCAAAGGTCTTTTGGAAGCCTGCTCTACCTCTACCATCACCTGGCGACAAGCCCCGCAAGGGGCGACAGGTTCTTCGATAGCCTTCGTAGCCGACCAAGCTGTCACCGCCAAAGCCTCAAAGGGCTCGCCTGGATACTGCGCCATGGCGGAAAACATTGCCACACGCTCGGCACACAAACCACTGGGATAGGCGGCATTCTCAATGTTGTTGCCTAACACGACAACACCGTTGGCCAAACGCACGGCCGCGCCTACATGGAATTTCGAATAAGGGGCGTAAGCATTCCTTGCAGCTTCATGAGCTTTGCGCATCAACTCGGCATCTTGAGGTTGCAACTCATCCATGGAATCGTACACCTCGTAGGGACAAACAAACTGTTTCTTCGTAATCATAGGATTGCCCTTTCCTGTATTTTACGGCACAAAGATAGTGAAAAACCTTAATAAAGCACAAAAAAGCCGGACAACTTATGTTATCGGCTTTTTCATGCTTTTGTGAAAACAAAGGCCACTGAGTCCTTGGAAGCGCTGCCCTCATTGTTGGGTAAACACCAAGCGGAAACGGCCTTCAGAGTCACTCACATTGGCCTCGAAGGTATAGCTCGGGGTCTGGAGCAGGTCGATGTCGTTGCCATTCATGTTGTCAATGAGGTGCATATATCCAAGCTCGACATTCTCTGCGGTGAGGTTCAGCGTATAGCTACCGTTTTTCTCAGCCTTGAAGTTGACGGGTATCTCGCCCATGCCCTTGCTGTGCACCAAGGCATAGTCTTGGTCGTCCTGAGGAATGTAGACCTTTGTGCTGTTCGCTTTGAGTTGGAACTTGGGCAGCTGGCTACATTCGTCGAAGCGAATGATTGCACGATCAACGACATGCTGTCCATCGCTCAGGTTGATGGAGACCCTGGAGCCCTTAGATTCAGGAGCTGAGGTACTGAAAGTCACCGTCTCACCCGTTCCTGATGCTACCACGAAGAGACCTTCCATAGCCTCAACACTGTTTTGGCCTTCAGCAGCAATGATTTCGAAGCGACCTTCAGGATTCATGATGTAGAATGGACGATCGACATAGGCGGACACCTCGAAAGGATTACCTACCAAGTTCCAGCCGGGATGGTTACTATTGCCGTCGTAAGACAAGTTGAAGGTGCCATTGCCCTCATAGGCCGCGCCCGCAAAGGTGAGGGTGACATCGTCATGGTTGGCATAGAGGTAGCCTTTACCAGGCTCAAGAACGAAGTTGTCACTCTTATAGTTATGCCATTCCTCCATGTCCTGAGTCTGGTCGAAGGAATAAAGGTCATAACCGTTCTCATCCAACATGTTCCCCTGTTCAGTAGTAACTTCGGTAGGGTTCACCTCTCCAATAGGGGAAGCGATGAGGTACCAGTTACCATCGCCATTACCAAAGCCAGAGATGCTAGTAGTGTAGGTCGTCGTTACGAAATTAAGAATGACAGGTGCTGAAGTAGTTCCCCAGCCATAAATCCCCGTCGTTAACGTTGTAGCGCAATGGGGATATTCTTCTCCTGTTGCATGGTCATAAATCTTAAACGAAACGGTTTCGCCAGATTCGTTATAATAAACTTGCAACCAAGCCTGATCACTAATAGTTCCGGTACCGATACGCACCGATCCACGTATTTCATCACCCACAAAAGCGCCCAACTCTATCTGGGTAGAGGTCTGCTGAACGCCATCAATTTGGATTTGCGTCGTAACAGGCATGTTATTCTCCCATGCATGAACATTGAACGTATAATGCTGTTGTGCACTTGCCATTCCACAAAGAAGCAGCACAGCGACTATCATTAAAAATGCTTTCTTCATATCGTGATTAGTTTTAGATTCAAAAATTTAAGCTGCAAAAATACAGTTTTTTTTACATATTTTCCTAATAATTCAGTATTTAGTTTTTATCTCTTGTTCTCTCCCGAAGTGAAAATCAACTCCTTGTTCGTAGTGGCATACGACATGTATATATAGCCATGACCAGGCTGAAGTTCATTTAGTGTGCCCGACCATGCGCCATTCTCGTATATGGCATAACCCTCATTCAGCGAGTTGATTTTGTCGCCATTGGCGGGCGTGATGTCAAGGTTTTGGACAGCTAAAGGTTGTGTACCCGTATAGCCAAACCAAGTGTAGCCTGGTACAATGGTAATGGTGACAGAAGGCAAACTACCTCCACTCAAGGTAAAGTTGCATGCGTCACTGGCCTGTATCTTGTACATTTCTCCGAGAACAAGGGAAGAAAGCGTGCCATTCCAACTACCGCTCTCATAACGGCAATAACCCGAACTCTGGGAAAGGATGAGAATACCATTGGTGCCAAGGGCTGTTTCCAAGTCATTCACACTTGTCTCGACAGTTGGTGCCCACCAGTTCCACCCAGCTGACAAAGCAACCGTTTGGGTAACTAACGTGATTTCGTCGGTAGTGAACGAAACAATTTCGCTCCATTCGGTCACAACATCGTCGCAAATGCCCTGCACCCTCACACAATAGGTGGTGGTGGGAGTGAGGCCTGTAATAGTATATTCCTCATTTTCAACGAAGACGGGTTCCTCCCAATTTAATTCGTTTGACCGCATCACCACATTGTCAACGGCGAAGTAATCGCCGTCAGGATTCACTGAGCCGTCCTTTTTGTATTCCCATTTGAAGGTATGCGTGCCAACCGAAACTTCAGTGCTATAGGATTCCCAATTATTATGGGCACCATAACAGAACATCCGTTCATCGTCGATATAGAAACGGCTGTTGTCCCAATCATAGGAGTCGGAGCCTTCGCCTCTTGACCAGAAATCGAAACTAATTGTTCCATCAGCGGGATACGTTACGGTCACCGTAATACTGGAGGTTGAATTATTCACACCACCATTGCCGCTTTGTATATGACCGTCAACGACAGTCCATGGATAAGTGGAATTATTGGTCCAGTTAGCGGGAATTGCTTCATCAAAGTCCTCGCTGATCATGAAGTCATACCACCCCCATTGCACGTTGAAGTCGTCACTATAGCCATCCCAAGTCACGGTAGCAGTCGAATGCGTAACATTGTTCACTTGAACATTCAAAGGTCTTACGCAGTCGTCAAACGACACCTTTGTGACGATGAGCTGGTTCTTTGACGACATCACTTTATTATTACTGGTTGAAGATGTCGGAGGGGCTAAAGGACTGTAATTAATGTCGTCATCATAGATATAAAGGGCTTGGTTGCTGCCTGCATCAAACACCCTACATGACATGTGAGGCGAATAGCTCCACTGCGTACTCTTGTCGGTCACAAGAACGACATTGGAGGTACCATCATAGACGAACGGTGTGTTGAAGGTGATGGTTGTCCAATCGTTTTCGACCATTGTGACTGAGCCACTGAACACCTTGTCGCTATCTGAAACAGCAATCCAGTCGGTCTTACTAGAGAAACTGTTCTTTGTCGTTGTCTTCAAATAGAAGTCGCAGTTGAGAGTCTTCTCTGCACCTCCGTTAAAGAAGGCAATGCTGGTGATAAGGCCTGCACCGCCCAACTCGGCAGAAGTGTAGATTTGCTCAGAGAGTGAGTTGGTGTAGTAGCTGTAAGCCGGAAGATAATCGCTTGTATTGGTGCCGCTGCCAATCATGACACCTGCAGTGAAGTTGGCCACCAAGTCAACATTACTGGTGACATTGAAGGTGTATGTAGCATCGGTGGAAACTACTTCGCCGTTCATGGTCCAATTGGTGAACATGTAGCCATCGGCGGGCGAAGCGGTCACAGTGCAGGATTGGTTGTAGTTGTATTGGCCTCCCCCGCTGACGGTGCCGTAATTGGAATTGTTGGCAGCGACAGTAACTGTAAACACCTGGTTGGGGGTTATGCTGAGGTCGCCTTCCCAAATGTTGCTACCGTTGACAGCGGTATAGTGTAAGAAGACATTGGAACCCAAATCCACACCAGAATTGATGAGGAAGCTGAAGCCATTCACCGTGGTGGTGGCATTGGGAGCCAAACTGCTGAAGGTCTTGGGGTCCGACAAGATGGTGACATAGGAATTGGTTGACGTCAAGGTGACAGTGGTGGTGCCAGTGGTGGCAGCAGTGCCCACATTCTTGAAGGTGATGCTCAAGTCGGTGTTTTCGCCGACAAGGGCCATATTAGGCTCGTAGCCGTCAACACTAATGTAAGGGCCATCCAACGAAACGGCCTGGATGGTCGTGATGTAAGGCTGACGCTGATTGCGGGTGACTACAATCATCACGTCGCCAGCTGAACTAAGGCCTGAAACGGGCACTTCGGCTATTCCATTTGAGCCCACTTGGGCCACACCGAGAATTTCATTGTTCTTGGTAATGGCGACATACGAACCCGGGTCGGCATTGACAGTGAAAGTAGTCATACCAATACCAATCGTTGAGGCGTGGCTCACATTGTTAGCAGCCGGCACTTTAAGGTAAGGCATCACGGAACCGTCGCCGAAGCATTGATAGGCTCTCCAGTAATACTCGTCATCAACAGAAGAGGTATAACCGTTGGCATGCGCATAGCTCACGGCCACATTGCCGATGAAAGGCACCGCATTCAAAGTATTGAAACTGGCATCATCAAACAGGGCATCGTATGCACCCGTACTGGTTTGCGCTTGCGTTGGCATCTGGCCAAAAGTATTAGTGGCACCAACACCAAAATAATAGTCCTCATACCATAAGGACTCAGGGACGGAGCCGATATAGCCCCAGGCCCCTTTGTTGGCAGCACGAACCATGGCTTCGCCAAAGCAGGTTTCATCATTTTGAGCATTTTTAAAGTTGGATGTCAAACAGCAGTTGCCCATAGCCCAGAAATACTTGTCGTTGTTGGTCAACGAATTCACATTAGTATTGGTGAAACTCGGGTCGGCCCACATCTGGATGTCGCCGTGGGCGGTATAGTTGACGAAACCCACATTGTTGATATAATTGTAGCAACTTCTTTGGTTAGCACCTGTGGTAATAAACACATGAGGAGTGATGCCATGGGCACTGTTGAAGTAATAATTATTGGCATATTGGATGGTAGGGCCCCCAATATAAGAAGTCGCTTGAGAGTCCCAACCAGCAATAAGCAAGGTTTCGTTCAGATAGCTCGGGTTTGACATGGTGTATTTTTCGTATGTCAAAGTCTTATTGATGAGGTTTGTGAGTTCTGTGGTTGACGACACTGGCATACGGCTGATATACATGTCGTGATAAATATCACCGTCAACGGAGGCGTACTCCAAGTCGGTGGCTGCATTGCCATAAGAGCTCTCATAATCCCAAAGTGAATAATAGGTGACAACGGTCTCGTCACCCACAATGACCAAGAAAGTAGGGTGATTGACGTTGTATCTAGAGTAGATAAGGTTTTTAATGGTGGAGGCACTGGCATTGTTAGCCACAGTTTGCACATCCACAGCAATGCCCTTCTGTTTCTTCCATGTCAACCAGTTTTGGAAAGCCGTGCTGTTGACATAGGTCGAGGTGGTCACGACGAGCATCTTCACCGGGGTAGTGTAGAGGTCGGGATGCTGGTCGTAAATGCTTGTAATGGCCCTACCATTGAGCAATTGCTTATAGACAATGTCGAAATAAGGGCTGTAAGTCTTTAAGAGCATGTCCTCGGTGGCTCGGGCATCGGCACCGTCAAAGTGTACCGTAACCTCAATGTCATTAAACACACGCAAAGTGTTGTTGACAGGGTCATAGCTCACGGGCTCGATGGTCATTTTGCCAAGTTGCACACCACGCATGACGCCTTCAACACGGACTACAGCCATAGGCTCACTACGAAAGTTACGACTTGACTGGTAGGCAGCCTCATTCATGATGAAGGGTACATCCTCAAAGTGTTGGTTTTTGCGCACTGGGAGTTGGCGCGGCACCAAGGTATGGATGCCGAAGTCTTCGAGACGGTAGTCAGTGCTACTGTAGCTTGTGATTTCGATGCGCGGCGTGGCACCGAAAGGCACTGCAATAAGTTGGTTGATAACGGGAATCTGAGGGTCGCCCTCGTTGCCGCCGATGACAGTGTTGGCCAGGCTGAGCCAGGAGAAGGTCCCACGCTCACTTTCATAGTCCTGCGCCTCGATGGTTGAGAACGAAAACGAGGCCTCAAGGCTCGTCATGTCGCTCTTCACGCATTCAGACTTGTCGACCGAACGCAGTTGGATCTTTTGCTGAGCCATGACACCCATGCTGAGTGCAATGGCCAAAATCAAAAACAATGCTTTTCTCATAAAATCAGTTTTATAACCATTCAATTTAAGTGTGCAAAAATAGAAAAACGCATGGGAAAATGTAGCAAAAAAAGACAAAAAAATACGGTAAGGGTTCTTCTTACAGAGAAAAGAGCCGTGTCAGGAACTAATAATGGTGGCTTGAAGAGCATCTTCTATCCTTCATTTTCAGTGGGGGAAAGCAAAGCTTCGAAGAAGGCGAACAGAGAGGCTCCAGCCTGTGTTTCCAGGGTGTCCTCGGGAAACATAGAGAGCAATATGATGCAGAGGAACACCATATATAAATAGGTGTGATATTTTCGCGATGAGAACCATGGATAAAGCAGGACAAAAAGGAAAAAAGCCAATCCCATCAAGCCAAAGGCCACCGCAATGGCAAGATATTGGTTGTGCGCCCTGAAGCGGAACTCTTCTTTCAACGGGGAATGAATTTCGTCGTAAGTCTGGGCAAAGGCCTGCGGCACGTCACCCGTTCCCACCCCAAACCAAGGATGCTGCCCGATGATGTGGAAGGAAGCCCGCGTGAACTCAATCCTCTGCGAGAGCGAGCCCCCATTTGGGTTGTTGAATCGACGATAAAGGTTATACTCGAACATAGTCGAAGAAAGACGAGCGTGCATTCCAGGATGTTTCCAGTTGTTGTAGTTGGCCACACCTCGTTCAATATTGCTTATATCCTCATCGGTGAGGGCCATCACACCGACAAAATCCTTGCGCAAATCCTTGGAGGTGAGGTAACGCGCCAAAGTGGCCTCAAGATTCTCACCGTTGGTGGTGCTGCCTTCGAAAGGCAAGTCGCTGCGTTGGCGCCAAGCCTCTTGCAACTCCTTCTTACAGTAATACAGCCCAACATATTTGCCATCTTCAACAGGGTTGTATATCGTGTCGTGCCAATAGTCGTTTCCATAGGCTGTTTTCTGTTCCAATGTGGCAAAATCCACAGGTTCCACCTTCAATAATGGTTTCACGAAATGTACAATGGTCAAAACTCCAATAAAGCAAACCACCAAAGCAGCGGCTCCTACAGCAATATGCCATCCCCTACTCTTTTTCCATCGCAAAAAAGCATAAACAGCCGAGACAATGACGACTGCAGCCAGAATCACATAGCCTGAGAGGGATTCGAAGATGAAGATTTGGTAGGCGAACCAAAACACCAAGAAGAATTGAAGGTAACGGTTAATAGCAAACTTCGTACTAAAAGCAGGAACGGGAAATCTTGTTTTGGACGGTCCTTCAGCCCTTGGAGAGGCTTCAAGAACCGCAGGCGCATTGACCTTTGTTTTTACGATATACCATACGATAATGGCTATGCTGAAGACGATGTTGAGGCAGAAGCGGATATGGCTGATGAAATGTGAGATCTCGCGGACATCCTCATAGTCATGACGCCAATAGGAAACACTGCTAAACAAGGTGGCGATAAAAACAGACAACACATAGACGAGCATCACAAAATCGAGACGCTTGCGACCCAAAGGCTCCATGCTCGACACAACAAGGGGCATGACCAGAATAGGCAACTTGACGCGGAGGTCTTTCATTGCATATTCAAAGTCGGAAGTCCAAAGCAGGCCTACGACATGCATAAGGTAAAAAGCCACTAAGAGGACGGCGGCTTTGTTGTGCCAAAAGCGGGAGAGTTTAGATTTGAAATCGTGACGAAAACAGATTTCACCCTCCCCTGCATTACCTCCACACGGAATGACACTTTCATCACGATTTCCTACAACACCATCAACAAGCCAAACGAGCACCAGCCAGAACTGCGACATGCCCATGAGGAAGGGCGAGAGTGTGAGGCCAACGGCCATCATCAGTAAGCCCAAGAGGTAGGCTTGGTTCAGATAGGGTCGTATGGAAGCCTGTGAGGTCATCACTTGCCACTCAAGATGCTGTGATATTCGTCCTTACCGTTGGTGTTGAGCAGAATATCGAAGGCACGTTTCAGGTCGGGGTCGTCGTTGAGAGATGCGACAATGCGGCCTTTCTGATAATAATAACGACTTACTATCTCTGAACGCAGCAGTTCCTCAATATCCTTGCGGTTGCTGAGCAGGTCGTTGTCTTTCTCGGTAGCGAGGTTTTTCTCTAACAGGTCGATTTGAGGCTTGATCTTCTCCAAATAGCCTTCTTCCTTGGCGGTTTTCTTTAGTTTCTCAATGGCTTTCTCGCTCTCGGTGGTGTAAGTGAAGTTTTTCTCTTTCACGAATTTCATGAAATCCTGGTAGGTGGCTTCGTCAATTTGAAAGCGGTCAGCGGAGTCGATGCTCTTATGTTCGCTGTAGAATTTGTTGGCGTAGTCAAAAATGTAATTCTTGGCATATAGGTAGGCCGTCACGGTGGCGTAGGAGTCGCGTTCGACTTTCACGTCGGGTGCGATGCCGTGGCCTTCGTAGACGGTCCGCCCGCTCATGGTCTTGAAGGCCTTGCCGAGGGTGTCGTTTTTAGTCTGAGTGGTGTCCTTCTTGTGCGAGTAGTCAATCTCCTGAATACAGCGGCCACTGGGGATGTAGTAGTGGGCCACCGTAACTTTCAACTGGGTATTGTAGCTCAAAGGCAAGATATTCTGCACCAACCCCTTACCAAACGTCCTCTGCCCGATGATGACTCCGCGGTCGTAATCTTGTATGGCACCTGCGACAATCTCACTGGCCGAAGCGCTGTTGCCGTCGACAAGGATGGCGAGCGGAATCTCAAGGTCAAGAGGTTCGTTGGTGGTGGGATACAGGTTATTGGCTGTGGTGGCCTTGCCTTTCATGGAGACAACGGGGTTACCCTTGGGGATAAACAGGTTGACAATGTCTACTGCCTCGTTCATCAAGCCGCCGCCGTTGCCGCGCAAGTCGAGGATGAAACCTGTCAATTGACGGTCTTTCCTCATCTCCACAAACTTATCCTTCAGTTCCTTGGCCGCATCGCGTGTAAAGCCACTCAATGAGAGATAAGCCACACCATTGTCGAACACTTTATAATAAGGTATGTTGTCGATTTTCACTTTTTCACGTTTCAAGGTAATCTCCAAAGGCTTATCCTGACCGTAGCGTTTGATCTTCAGCTTCACCACTGTACCAGGTTGACCTTTGAGCAGGTTACTGACCTCTTGCGTGTTCTTCTTGACACAATCCACACCATTCACTTCAATGATGGCGTCGCCCGCGATGAGTCCGGCTTTCTGGGCAGGCCAGCCATAGTAGGGCTCTGAGATGCGCGTGTACTCTCCATCGTATTGGATGAGGGCGCCGATACCACCGTATTCTCCTGTGGTCATGAACTTGGCGTTCTCGATGTCCGATTCGGGGATAAAGACCGTGTAGGGGTCTAAGCCGTCGAGCATGGCCTTGATGGCCGTCTCGTTGAGTTCACCCGGGTTGATCTCATCAACATAGTTGAGGTTAAGCTCGCGCAGGAGGCTGTTGTAGATGTCGAGGCTCTTGGCGATTTCGAAATTGTTCTGCTTCTCTTGGGCGACGAGGCTCACTGAGAGGAACAGGGCGAGGATTAGGGTGTGTATGTGTTTCATCTTCTATTTGTTATGTCGTTTTGTTATGCAGGGACTCACGTCGCCTTACTAGTCTGTCGTCCCTACGGGACTAACCCAACTGTCAACTATCAACTGACAACTGACTATGGGACCGGGTCGTAGCCGCTGCCACCCCAAGGGTTGCAGGAGAGGATGCGCTTAAAGGTAAGCCAACCGCCTTTGAAGAAGCCATATTTCTCGATGGCCTCGATGCCGTAGTTGGAGCAGGTGGGCGTATAGCGACAGCTCTTCCCGATGAAAGGGGACAAAGTCACCTGATAGAGGCGGATCAGCAGAATGAGGAACTTAGCGGGCAGATTGAGGATGAACTTCATGGTTGGTGAGCTTAGTCGAACTATATTTTTTTATCAACTCTTTGACGGCTTTTTTCGTCTTTTCAAACATCTCCTCGTAAGAATGGATGACCGTAGCCGTATAGACTAACGCAACGTCGACTGAAATATTATCCTTACTGCAGATTTCATAGAGTGGTGCCTTGTTTTTTCGCCACGACTCGCGTATGAGGCGTTTCACTCGGTTGCGCTTGAACGCATGATGAAAGCGTTTTTTGGAGACTGAGACCAACAGGCGGCATGTCACAGGCCGGCTTTCATCGTGTCGGAAAAGGAAAACGACCCGATAAGGATACACGGACACGCCTTCGCCTTTGTCGAAAAGTGCCTGAATGTCTGCATCCTTACAGATACGTTCATATTTGGGAAGTCCCTCCTTGGCCGTCATGGCTTGAAACGCTTGGGAAGACCAGGATTTATTTCTTCTTGCTCTTCTTGAATTCGGCTGCAATATATTCTTCCATGGCCATGGTCATGGAGGGTGCTGTCTGTGTGGGGGCACGGAAGTTCAGCTCAAAGCCTGCATCGATGATGGCTTGGCAAGTGGCCTCGCCGAAGCCGCCGATGGCAACCTCTTTCTGTTCAAAGTCGGGGAAATTCACTTTGAGTGATTGGATGCCCATTGGGCTGAAAAAGACCAGCATATCGTAGTCTTCGATTTTCACCACATCTTTCAAGTCAGCGGGTACTGTGCGGAACATCACGGCTTTGGTGAAGTTGAGCTTGGCCGCATTCAGCAGGTCGGTGGTCGAGTCGGAGCTGATGTCGGAGCAACAGTAGAGGTATTTCTCGTCCTTGTGCTTCTTCATGATGTCGATGAGATCGGTCAGCGTCTGGTTGCCATAAAACACCTTGCGTTTGCGGTATTGCACATAACGTTGCAGATAGAAGGCCGTCGACTCGTTGATGCAGAAATATTTCAAGGTCTCAGGGACATTGTAGCGCATCTCCTTGGCAACCCTGAAGAAATGATCGATGGCATTACGGCTGGTAAGGATGACAGCAGTGTATTCCGGAAGTTTGATATGTTCCTGACGAAGCTCACTCGCAGTGACGTCATCCAACTTGATGAATTTCTCAAATGTGAAGCTCACGCCATACTTTTTCATCATATCAGCGAAAGGCGTCTTTGTAATGTCAGCCGGCTTGGGCTGTGACACCAAAATTGACTTAATCTTCATCTTTTTCTCCTAAATTTAAGAACGTCCAAATGCTCGATTTTGCACCCGTTTCGATAACATAACTCTCTAAAAAACAGCACCGTTACCAAAGTATCGCAAGCCTGCGGTCACCAGTGTTGCAATGGGTGCGATTTCGAGGGCGCAAAGATACAAAAAAATATAAAATGTGGACATTTTTGTTGCAACTCTTGTCTCAATTATCCCCAAAATCAGTCGGAACACAGCCGCCAAACCCAATAAAACAATGCCCATCCACACAAAATACTTTGTTGGATTATAAAGCAAAAGCAGCACGACAGGAATCATAACTATGAATGTGAAGATGGATATGGAAAACTGCACCGACATCTGGCGATCGACGGTGTCGCGGGTCTGGAAAAGCCAGTTGACGAAGTGCAACATCAAATAGCGGAGCAACACCCAACCCGCAACAATCGCAGAAAGCGTCCAGAACACATCCCAACCGTTATACTTCAACATATCGTGAGAAAGCACCACACAACTCTTCTGCACAAATAACGCAATGAGAAGGATATACCCCAAAGTGAACGAAACACAGATGAAACTCCGCAAAGGATTCCACTCGCGCAGCAACTGGTTAGTGTGAGCCACGCCACCCGGCACTGACAGTACCTGACGGAACTGACGCGGATAGAGCTGCTTGTTGAGCACGATAAGTAACAACATCAATCCCAAAAGTGCCAAGTTCCAGCCTTGCAAGATTTCGTACGACATACGCAGCATAGGTGTCACCGTTCCACGAAAACCCGAAGTGATGAAGCTGGGCACCACGCTATCGCAGGCAATGCTGTCGGCAACTTGCACCGAATCAATGGCTTGCGGAGCCTCCACAAAGGGGTTAACATAGAATATGTCGCGGTATTGAGGCATGGAACTCTCACTTTTAGGCTGCAAAAATAAATGATTATTTGCAAACTAAGGCAAAGTTTTCCTAACTTTGCAACCGAATCTAATTGGGCAGACACGCAGGTCTGCCCCTACATTTTTCGATTTCAACAATTAAACAATCGATTTCAACAATTAAACAATAATCAATCAACAATTAAACTACTGAACATGGATTTAATGCAAGAAATTATTGCCAATGCTCAAGCCAACAAGCAGCGCATTGTGCTCCCCGAGGGCGATGAGCCCCGTACCCTGAAAGCCGCTGACCGCCTCTTAGCTGACGGTGTCGCTGACATCATCCTTATCGGTCCCGCCGAAAAGATTAAAGAGATGACCGCTGAGTTCGGCCTCAAGAACATCGGCAAGGCCCGCATCATCGACCCGATGAACAACTCTGAGCGCCAGAAATATGCCGACCTCCTCTTTGAGATCCGTAAAGCCAAAGGCATGACCCCCGAGCAGGCTTACGACTTAGCAGGCAACTTCATGTACCTCGGCATCTTGCTGGTCAAAGCTGGTGAAGCCGATGGTCTCGTCAGCGGTGCCCGCAGCACCACAGGCGACATGCTGCGTCCTGCCCTGCAAATCATCAAGACCGTACCTGGCGTGAGCTGCGTCAGTGGTGCCTTCACGATGTTCCTGCCTGAAGGTTGCTCCTACGGCACCGATGGCCGCATGGTCTTCGCCGATTGCGCTGTCACTCCTATGCCGACGGCCGAACAACTGGCTGAAATCGCTATCTGCACTGCCGACACGGCCAAAGCCATCGCCAAGATCGACCCCATCACCGCCATCTTGAGCTTCTCCACCAAGGGCAGCGCCAAGCATGAAGTCGTGGATAAGGTCATCGAAGCCACACGCATCGCCAAGGAGCGTCGTCCCGACCTCGTTTTGGACGGTGAGTTGCAAGCCGATGCCGCCATCGTACCGTCCGTCGGTTCGAGCAAGGCTCCGGGAAGCCCCGTTGCCGGCAAGGCCAACACCCTTGTGTTCCCCTGCCTCGAAGTGGGTAACATCGCTTACAAGCTCGTCCAACGTCTGGCTGGCGCCGAGGCCGTGGGACCCGTTCTTCAAGGTCTCGCCAAGCCCTGCAACGACCTCAGCCGTGGCTGCTCGATTGACGATGTTTACAAACTGGTGGCCATCACTTGTAACCAGGCTATTGCGCAGAAGAAGTAACTATGACCTATAGCCAATGGCCTATGGCTTGCCCCAACAAAAGCTTGGAATCCAAAACTTTTCGTGGGTCTGGCCATAGGCCATAAGCCATCAGCTATAGTCCGCCAATCCACATAACAACAATTCAACAAATCGAAGATTCAACGAAGTTAAATAAACAATCAACAATTCAACATGAAAATATTAGTCCTCAACTGTGGCAGTTCTTCCATCAAATACCAATTGCTTGAGATGGAAAACGCCAATTCATCGCGCCTGATGGCCAAGGGCCTCTTGGAGCGCATCGGCCTCGAAATGGGCGAATTCACCCACAAGTACAATGGTGAAAAATACTACGAGCAACTCCCCATCCCGAACCACACTGAAGGTATCAAGTTGGTGCTGAAGGCTTTGGTTGACCCGAAGATGGGTGTCATCAAAGACCTGAAGGAAATCAACGCCGTCGGTCACCGCGTGGCCCACGGCGGAGAATTGTTCCCTAAGAGCGTCCTCATCGACCAAAAGGTCATCGATGGCATCCAGTCACTGACCGACTTGGCCCCGCTCCACAACCCTGGCAGCCTGCAAGGCATCCACGCCATGGAAGAAGTGCTGCCCGGCATCCCGATGGCCGCTGTGTTCGACACCTCGTTCCACAGCACCATGCCGCCTGAGGCTTACCTCTATGCCGTGCCTTACGAGTACTACGACAAGTACCGCGTGCGCCGTTACGGCTTCCACGGCACCAGCCACAAGTACGTAGCCGAAAAGGCCGCCGCTTTCGTCGGCAAGGACTGGAAGAAATCGAAGATCGTGACCTGCCACCTCGGCAGTGGTGCCTCCATCGCCGCCGTCGAATACGGCAAGTCGGTGGAGACCTCGATGGGCTTCACCCCTGTCGAAGGCCTCGTTATGGGCAGCCGCTGTGGCGACCTCGATGTGGGTGCTTTCATGTACATCATGGACAAGGAAGGCTACACCACCAAGGAGATGAACACCTTAGTTAATAAGAAATCAGGCCTCGTGGGCATCACGGGTGGCAAGCAAGACATGCGTGACGTGCGTGCCGCTAAGGAAGAAGGTGACGAGCGCTGCACCTACGCCTTCAACATGTTCGCCCACCGCGTGAAGAAATACATTGGCGGTTACATGGCCGTGATGAACGGTGCCGATATTATCGTCATGACTGGCGGCATCGGTGAGAACGCCTGGTTCATGCGCGAAGCCATCCTTGAGAATATGGAAGGCCTCGGCATTGAGTTCGACCCCACAATGAACAAGGAAATCATTGGCGACGCTGGCGTCATCTCCACTCCCAACTCGAAGGTGACCGTGGTGGTGTATCCTACCGACGAGGAGTTTGTGATTGCTCAAGATACTTATAATTTGGTGACGAAATAAAAAACCATTTCGCGCAACGGCTCTACAGCATATTAACCGAAGAATCCTGCCATCACTGGCGGGATTCTTTTTTTCTGCGTCACAGCCCTTCAGGTTATTACCACGCAAATCAAGCTCTTCGAGAGTGACAAAGCTGTCGGGATTGATGATATGTCAATGAATATAGTAAGTAGATAAGCAGAACTAGTTTACATAAAAGGCAAGAGAAATTGGCCGTCAGCAGTCAGCCATAGTGCTACCGCGCTGATAGCCTACAGCTAAGAAACTTATAAATGCAGCTTAATTTTGAACAGTTACTCAACTGCAAAAAAATCCATATGACACACAGTAACAAAAGAAATTATCCCCTATCGTAATGCGGCATCTCTTCCGGCAAAATGATGGAGAACTCGATAAGTCCGCCGACGACTTGCTTGGCATCGTCCTCATACCAAGGCGTCTGATAAATCAATTTCTTCTTGCCTTTCTTTGAAATCGTGTAGACATTGGTGGCGGCATCATCCAAAAGATGGCGGATGATCTGCTGTGAGCGTTCGTTGTGGCATTTCATCAGGTCGCGGCCACGGGCATCGCCGTTCACTTCGATGGAGCTGTCGTTTTGGTAAAGGATTTCGCCGTCTTTGGCGCTGATGGTGATTGCCAAGTTAAGGCCTTTGAAATAATCAAGTTGGTTCATAGTAAGGAAATTTTCTGCAAAGATAGAATTTTTCTAATTTTGCAGCGTTATTTTCAGAATGAAGAAACTTTACCAATATATCACCAAGTCATTTTTTGGCACCTTCGTGCTCACCTTTTTCATCGTGGTGTTCATTTGGGTGATGCAATTCGTGTGGCTTTATGTTGATGATTTGGTTGGCAAAGGATTGGAAATCAAAATTATAGCTGAGCTATTGTTTTATACTTCCATCACGGCCATTCCCATGTCGTTGCCTTTGGCCTTGCTGCTGGCCTTGCTGATGTGTTTCGGCAACCTTGGCGAGCACTACGAGCTGGTTGCCATGAAAGCCTCAGGCATCTCCATGTGGCGCATCATGCGACCTTTGTTATATTTTTCATTGATTCTCAGTGTTTTGGCATTTTTTATATCCAACAGCCTTATTCCCATAGCCACCCTCAAATGGCGCACCTTACTGACCGATGTGCAACGACAAAAACTGGCCTTCAATATCAAAGAAGGCGTGTTTTACAAGGACCTCGACAACTATGTAATCTATGTAGACAAGAAAGGCAAAGACGGCAGCCGCATCTACGGCATCAAGATATACGACCACACCGACCATGAAGGCAACACAAAAATCATCTCCGCCGATTCGGGCATGATGGCCATGAGTCCCAACCAACGCAGCATCATCTTCACACTATATAACGGCTACAACTACACTGACCTCACCACGACCAACAACTACAAGGAGACGCGTCCCTTCGAGCGGATGTCGTTCAAGGAGGAACAGCTCAAATTCAGCTTGGCTTCGTTCGATATGACCCGTTCAAATGAGGACATGTATAAGAATTACCATCAAATGATGAACATCCGTCAGCTCTCCACCTCCTTGGACTCTTTGGAGATACGCCTCAAAGACAAACGAAAGAATTTTACGCAAGGCTTTGAGCGCCGTTGGGCCAACTACAACAGCTACCATACAGACAATTCATCCACCCCGTCTGTCCAAGCCGAAAGCGATAGTCTTACCGCCGACACTTGCATCATGTTGCATTGGCCGCTGTTGGACCAATACGATGACGAGACACGCGCTGCCATAGCAAAGATAGGGATGGGGACGGCCCAAAATGCCAAAGACAACTTGTCGTTCAACAAAACGGACTTTGACTACCAAATAGAGAACATCAACAAACACAAGAAAGAATGGCACAAGAAGTTCACCTTGAGCATCGCGTGCATCATCTTCTTCTTCATCGGCGCACCTCTGGGTAGCATCATCCGCAAGGGAGGGTTGGGGCTCCCCGTGGTGATTTCCGTGGTGTTTTTCATCATCTACCACCTCATCTCGACCATTGCCGAGCGCATGGCTGTCTTCGGCGATCTCAACATGTTCCTCGGCGTGTGGCTCTCATCCCTTGTGCTGCTGCCCATAGGGCTGTTCTTCACCTTCAAGGCTACCACCGACGCCGCCCTCTTCGACGGCGACAGTTGGAAGAAATTCTTCCAACGGCTATTCAAGAAAAAACGAAAAAACAAGGTTGAATTAAACACATGATATAAACGGCTGCCGTGATACGAAAGCCCTACAAACCAACAATCAACAACTCAACGATCAACAATTCAACATGAAAATACTTCTACTCTGCAATAAACCTCCCTACCCTGCCTCCGAAGGCGGTCCCATGGCCATGAATAGCATCATCACAGGGCTGCTAGATGCGGGGCATCAGGTCAAAGTGTTGGCAATCAACAGCGACAAATACCACGTCAGTGCCTCCGACATTCCAGAAGAATACAAGCGGCAGACAGGCATCGAACTCATCAAGGTCGACTTGAGTGTGCGTCCCATGAAGGCCTTTTTCAACCTGTTCACCAAGAAGTCATATCATGTTGAGCGTTTTATCTCTGAGAGGTTCAAGAACAAGCTAGCACAACTCCTTGAAAAAGAGCATTTCGATGTGGTTCAGTTGGAGATGCTTTATATGACTCCATACGTTGAAACCATCCGCGCACACAGCAAGGCGATGATTGTCTTACGTGCCCACAACGTGGAACACAAGATTTGGGAACGTATCGCCAAGGAGACGAAGTTTTTTCTCAAACGTTGGTATATCAACCACTTGGCCAAGACCTTGAAAGAGTATGAACTCAACGCCCTTGAAACCGTCGACGGCATTGCCGCCATCACGCGCAAAGACGCTGCCTTCTTCCGAAAATATTGCTCAAAGCCCATCATCGACATCCCCTACGGTGTTTATCCTGAGCAGTTTACACCAAAATATGAGATTGAAGGCAAGCCCAAGTTCTATCATATCGGTTCTATGAACTGGATGCCCAACGAGGAAGGCATACGATGGTTCATCGATGAAATACTGGCCAAGACCGTGGAAAAAGTGCCCAACTTCGTCTACCATCTAGCTGGCCGCAACATGCCCGAATGGCTCACAACCCTGAATAACCCCCATATTGAAGTCGTTGGCGAAGTGCCTGATGCCAAGGAATTTGTAGCCAAACACGATGTAGCCATTGTGCCATTGCTTTCAGGCAGTGGCATTCGCATCAAGATCATCGAATCCATGGCGATGGGCAAGACCGTCATCACCACTCGCGTGGGGGCAGAAGGCATACTCTACGACGAAGATGGGAACATCATCATCGCCGAGAACAAGGCCAAGATGGTGGAAGCCATCCGCGCCATCGACGAAAACCCACAGATTGCCGTAAAGATAGGACAAGCTGCACGAAAACTCGTGGAAGAGACATACGACAACCGGAAAATCATTGCCCGCTTGTTGATGTTTTATGAGCAAATTCGGCCAGGAAGCAAGATTTCATTTTTATAACAATGGCTTATGGCTCGCTTCAGCAAAAAGCACAAATGTCGCGCCTTGGGTGAAGCAAGCCATGGGTCATAAGCCATCAGCCATAGTCAAACAATTGACTACGTCGAATTCTCATTTCAACCAGGGCAAACGCATCAAATTTGTAATAGTTGCATCAAATAGCCCCAATCCCATGCGGCCTTGAGGCGTTTGTTTACGAGGCTGAGCTTGGATTTGTCCTTTTTGAGGACGTTCAGGG
>Ga0247611_10000502_pt1 | contig 79879 bp, 80 predicted proteins | sample 177DNAGHGhighgp2_FD_192422 | JGI IMG/M metagenome (GOLD analysis project Ga0247611, IMG submission 192422) | Sheep rumen microbial communities from Palmerston North, Manawatu-Wanganui, New Zealand - 1770 DNA GHGhigh gp2 | ecosystem: Host-associated > Mammals > Digestive system > Stomach > Rumen... | reverse complement strand
AGATCTTCTAACCGCTCATGAATGTTTAAGTCCTCCCGCAAGTTATGATCATCATATAGCTTGCTTGTCTTTCCTTGTTTATGTTTGTTATTGCCCCGTTGGCTCCTCCTCCTTGCCAACGGGGTTTGTGGTTTAAAAACTCCTAACCCGCTCCTTTTACAGAGCGGGTTAAGAGTTTTTTTCTTTTTTTTATTCTTTTAAGAGGTCGGCGAGGGTTGTTGCCGGAGCTTGGTTGGAGGCAGCATATTTCTCCTCCAACTTGGCGATCAGTTCGCCGATGCCCAGTTCCTCAGCCACCTCGAAAGTGGAATCGAGGAAGGTCGGACCTTCCGGACACTCTTTGAGGTATTCCTCAAGGGTGGCCGGGTCGTCCTTGAAGGTGTGGACAAAATTGGCCTCATTCTCCTCTGAAAGGCTGCAACCTATACAGGCTTTCTTGAGGAGTTCCTTGTCGTCGCCGTGCTCCTTAAAGGCCTTAGCGACGAATTGTGCGCAAGGACGACGCAGCTTAAGGTATAAGTCGCGTATAGCTTCATTGCCTTCTTCAAGGAGTAGGCACTGTGCCTTGGGCGAGAAGGCATAATTTTCTATGGCCTTGGTTAAGGCCTCGATTTTACCGCCCTGAATCAGGGCGATTTCTTGTTGGGGTGTTCTCTTCATTTTTTTTATTTTTTTTGATTAATATTTCTAATAATATCGCTCGCACAATAATTCTTCTTCACGAAAAAGACTATAGCATTTTTTTTCGAGTCGCACAAGACTTTTTTGTCAAATTTTTATTTTTTTCAGAAAACAGATTAACGGTTTTGTTATAGATATAAAAAATCAATTTTTACATGAAATGTATATTTTCAACTATTAGTTGGTTGCAATATTAAATATTAGTGATGTATTATGTATACAATCAAAACTAGAGGAGTCTGTAAAAATGCAACAAAATAATATTGATGCTTATGTGGCGGAGAGATTGAAAATGATACGTAAGATCAGGGGCATTACATTGAAAAATATTGCCGGAAGAATGGGAATAAGCTGTAAGCAAATGCAAAATTATGAAAGTTGTAATTGTGCGATATCTTTGGTAAGATTGCAACAATTGGCAGAGATATTGAATGTCAATGTAGGTTATTTTGTGGATGGAATCGAAGAAAAAAAGAATAGTTTGAGTAATGAGGATTTGCGGTTGGTTTACAAATTGAGAAGTATTAAAGATAGTGAGGTTAAGAAAAATATTTGTGAATTAATCAGCGGATTGTGATAGCAAAAAAAGTTAATAAAAAACTCCACATAAAGCGGAGTTTTTTTATTGGCGCCAGCGGCGGGACTACTTCGCTAACGCTTCGTTGACTGCGCTCGTTCGCAAAAAGCTCACCGGCACACCCCCGTGTGCCTCTCGCTTGTACTCGAACCCACTTTTTGTGGTTTTGAGTCTGCCACAGATGCCAATAAAAAACCCCACACAAGGTGGAGTTTTTTATTGGCGCCAGCGGCGGGACTCGAACCCACTACCCACAGTTTAGGAAACTGTTGCTCTATCCAGATGAGCTACGCCAGCTTAATGCGGTTATTTTATAGCCGCATTATTTTTTATTGCAAGCAAGATTTTCTAAAAATTGAATTTGAATCTCGGCTAATTTTTCAACAGATGCAATATCAACATATTCGCCGGAGGCATGCATGCCTTCACCGGAGCCGGAATGCATGATAACGGTGGAACCGCGGACGGCAAATTCTCGAGCGTCGGTGGCACCGCCTTCATATTCAAATTTCAGTTTTTTAGCCAGGATCTTTTCTGCTAATTTTTTGTAGGCGAGGATGTGGGGATTTTTTTCATCCATTACAACAGGTGTGCTGGAAGAGACAATTTCATATTCGGCACCTTTGATCATGGCTTTATCTAAATTCTTTTTCAGATCAGAAAGTTTGGAAGTTTCAACCAAGCGAACATCGCACAAGGCTTCGCAATAATCCGAGATGATGTTGGCAACTTTACCGCCTTCGATTTTGGCAACATGGAGAGTATCAACCCATTTATTGCGTGGTTTTTTGCCATTAAGGTCATAAGCGGGATAAAATTTGCGGACATTTTCCAAGACCTTGAACATTAGTTCATTGGCATCAATACCATCCCAAGGCAGAGAGCCGTGAGCTTCTTTGCCATGAGTTTTAATTTTTACAAAGACGGGGTTTTTGCATTTGACGATAAGTTTGGTAATATCGCCGCCAACGTCATTATCCAGAACTACATCAGCTTTGATTTTGGCATATTTTTCCAGGAAAGCTCGGGTTCCTTTAGAGCCCTTTTCTTCATCAGAAGAAAGAATAATGCCGAATTTTAAGGGCAATTTATGCTCAATAACATATTGCATAGAGTTTAAGGCAACAGCGGCAAAAGATTTCATATCTAAAGAGCCGCGTCCGTATAGTTTTCCCGATTTGATTGTTGGTTTGAACATTTTATCATCAGCGGGAACAACATCGATATGACCTAAAGCAAGAGCATCTAAATCAAGAGAATTTTTGTTGCGGATAAAGATAACCGGAGCAGTGTCTTTTTGGGTAAAAATATCAACCTTTGCGCCGATTAAGGTCATCATATTTTTAATATAAGACATTGCTTGGTTAATTTCTTTAATATTACCGGTTTCGGTGCGGAACTTCATAAGTTCTTGGGCAATTTCAATTATTTTCATTTTTTACATCCTTTTTTACGATTTATTCACTTTATATTGAGATAATATGATAAAATGATAAAGAAAGATTTAATGAGGCTTTAGGATGAAAAGAATTTTGCTTATTTTGATTTTGGTAGCAGCAGTCGGAGTTTTGGTGGCGACGGCAAACGAAAATAAGGCCAGAGTACAGGGAGCCAATTCTGTGCCTCGTTTTGTATCATTGCGTTCAGATAAGGTTTATGCACGTTCCGGTCCGGGGGTAAGATATCCGATAGAGTGGGTGTATACACAAAAGTCGGCTCCGGTGGAAGTAATTTCCGAATTTGAGGATTGGCGCAGAGTGCGTGATTGGCAAGGTTCAGAAAGTTGGATAAAGTCGCAGATGTTGAATCCTAAGCGCTTTATTAAAGTGATATCTTTGGGGGAAAATAATCTGTATGCCAAAGATAATTATAAATCGAAAGTTGTTGCCAGAATCGAGGACGGTGTTGTCGGAGAGTTGGAAAAATGTCCGGCAGAAAATGATTTTTGTTTGATTCAATTTAATCAATATCAAGGATGGATGCCGCGACAGAATTTGTATGGTGTTTATCCTAATGAAATTGTGGATTAAGGAGCCAATTCAAACAAGTCGGTGGGCAAATTGTTGGCTAAAACGAGGGTAATAATCAGCCAAACTACGGCATAGGTTTGCAGAGCGTTGCTGATGATTTTGTTTTGCAACGGTTTGAAATAATGTTGCGCACAATATTTAAATAAGCGGTTAAGCCCGAAGATAGCAAATATTATTATAAAAATTTGCGCGCCCAGACCGATTTCGGCTAATTGATTTTGTAACGGTTGAAGTATTTTGTATAACAGTGCAAAAAATGCCAAATAAATAATTAGAGAAAAGCCAAATATATAACGCATTTTAATGTCTTGCTGCTGTTGCAATTTTTTTTGCGCTTGGACTGTTTCTGTTTTCATTTGTTCAACTTCAATGCCGCGCAAAGTTTCCGGCTCTTGTTTTTGTTTTTTTAATTCATCAATGTTGTGATTGAATTTATTTTCAATCATGCAGAGACCGCAACCTTTGGAAGTAAAATAAGCATGGTCAGGATTATTGTGGCATTTTTTAAGGCTGTGCATTATTTTCCAAAGATGTTCTTGCCATTCAAAAGCAGAGGGACGTTGACAATCTTTGCAAAAAGCACGTTCAAAAAGTTCCAAAGTTTCTTTATTGAAATATTGATGGATGCTGTAAGGATGAGGATATTGATATTGATCCGGCCAGAGCCCATAGGCGTAATGATATTGAGTAATACGTTCTTGGATAGTGAGCATGGGAGCGTCTTTGTCTTTGGGAGTTCCGGAAAAGGGATGAATACCATTGTTGAGTAAACGGAATATAACAACAGCTAAAGCGAATAAATCTTGTTCTTCGCCCATTTCATCACAATTTAAATTCATGCCTTCGGGATAAATATATTCTTCGGAAACAAATTCGGCAGGATAGCGAGCATTTTCGCCTTTGATGGAAAAACCGTCACAATCAACCATGGCAACCAACATATTTTCCTTGTAAAGATAAATATTAGATGGTTTAAGATCAATAATATAGTGCCCGCATTTATGCAAAGCATTTATCATTAAAGCGACATTGTAAGCGGCAAAAACGCGGTAAGCATAGTTTTCGGATAATCCAAGCTTTTTACGGACGGCTTTTTGCATAAAGTGGTCCAGCGATACAGCTTGGTTCATATCAATAAGCGGCATAACATAACCGACGCAAAAGCCTTTTTCGTCATCAAGTAAAGCTTCTGGCCAAGCTATTTGAATGAAATCAGTTCCGTTAACCGAAGTTGATAAAAAGTCAGGTTTGTTCAAAAGCATAGCCTGAAGTTTTTGACGATTTGAAGCAGATTTTTCGGTATTATGAAATATTTTAGCAACATAGCCCGGAGCATTATCAACTAAATAAATTTTACCGGAAGCACCACCTTTATTTATCATTTGGCCTAAGATGATTTTGCCGCTACGACCATCGGAATAGACTGCATTGTAAATTTGTGTTTGCTCGGGCATTTTAAGCTACCTTTATCCATACCAATGTTTTGTCATCAGGATTGAGCTTTTGAGCGCGGGGAGTATTAAGAGTGTTAGTTAAGGCTTTGGCTGCTTTGGAACAATCAGGTTCGGCAAGTAAAAAATTATTGATGGGAATAATGAATTTTTTTTCGATATTTTGAAAATCGGGTTGAAAGGCAAAAGAGGTAACGCCGTCAGACATTAAAAATAAAACTTCAGGATGGGCGAATCGAGTAAAACGCAAATTGTTTTTCCAAAAGTTTTGAGTGAAGAAAAAAGTTTCACAGGAAAAATTACCGTTTTCCGGACGGGAAATGTTTAGTTCATTATTAGGGTGCAACGCCAGTGCTGCGCCATCGCCAATATGGAAAAATATACCTTTGCCTTGATGATAAACCACGCCGACTAAAGTAGCGGCAAAATCTTCTAAACCAATTTCATTTTTAGTTTGGTTGAAACGATGGATTATAAGGTGTTGGCGGGCAGTTGCTATGGCATTTTTTATTTCGGTTTCAATGTGGTCGAAATCAGCGTTTTTTAAGATATCGCATAGTTTTGAGCATAGGGTGCGAGCTCCAATATTACCGTATTTGGCAGAACCGGCTCCGTCAGACAATACGGCAATCAAATTTTTGCCCAAAGCACATTGATAAAAATCTTGGCAAGGCAAGTTGCAATTGCGGTGCGAACGTCCGGCCACGCGAGCGGCGACAATTTTGAAGTTGTTTTTATTGGTCATCGTCATCCCAATCACCGGTGTCATCGAATAATTCCGGAGCATTTGGAGCGGCACGCGAAATGCAGGATACACTGCGACTTAACCACAAGAAAAATTCGGTGAATCTTAATCCGCTTAAACGTTTGGGGGAGTTGATTGAAAAAAGAGCCAGTTTTTCCAAGTTAGCACCTTGAGTGCCGACAGCATGAATTACTACTTTTTTCTTGTTTTGCGCATCGCGGCATTTGGCGGCAATTATTTTCCAGTCATAATCGGTCGGTTCGCCGTCGCTGATTAAAAAAATCCACGGGCGCTTGGAAGTAATGCCACAGCTGTCGTATAAGCATTTTTGTTCTTCAATTTTTTCTAATGCCATATCCATGGCTTTGCCCAAAGGAGTTAACCCACCGGCTTCCATGGTCGGAGCGGTGAAGTTCATGGCATCGGTCCAATCGGTAGTAATAACAGCTTCATCTTTACCGAATGCTTTGATAATAAGCAGTTGAACACGAGAAGATGCATCAATATCTTCTTTGAGTTCCTGTTCCAAAGCTTTTAGTCCGGCGTTTAGTTGCTTAATCGGTTCACCGCGCATAGATCCTGAACAATCAAGCACTAAAACACAAGGGGTGCGTTCATTGGCATTGTCGGCAAATTCGACATAAGGTATCATTTCGTTATCAATATTGGTATCAGCCATGGTAAACCTCAAAAAAAATTATTTATCATAAGGGTAGGTGTGGGGATATCCGCTGCCTTCATAAGGAGTGGGACGAGCTGATTTGCCGCAGGCAGATAAAAATACTACCGACAGTAAACAAAATAGAATAAATATTTTTTTCATATACAATTCCTTTACTTATTTTGTTATATAATAGGCATAAAGAAAATAAATGTTGATGTTAATTTTGAGTTATACAAAAGAAAATGATGATGAAAAAAATAGTTTTTTTGTTTCTTATGGTTTGTTGGGCTTTTGCGGCATCAGCACGAGCCAATGTTAATATTTTTGCATATTCGCGCGAGGCTCCGGATACTAAGATATATGATTCTTACGGACGTGCGGCAAAATTGAGCGATTTTAAGGGCAATTTTGTGATTGCGGTTTTTTGGTCGAAAACTTGCGTGCCTTGTCTGCGCGAGATGAAAGAACTGAATAGTTTTGCCAACAAAACAAAGGATAACGGGGTTAAGGTTATTTTGGTATCATCGGCCAAAGATTGGGCAAGTCGTGAGGAACAAGTTGCATTATTGCATAAATACGGCGGCGATGATTTGGATTTTTATATTGATAAAGGCTCAGCTTTGGCAAATGAGTTTGGAATTTTTACCTCGCCGCATGCGGTTTTGATTAACAGTGAGAATATGGAAATAGGACGAATCCGCGGGGCTGTTGACTGGGACGACAGTGATGTGGAAGAGTATATTTATAAATTGAAGGCTCAGAACTAAATATGATTTTAAATATGGCACCGCTTATATAAGCGGTGTTTTTTTATACTTAAAAAATTTTTTTCGAATCGAATTACCTTTAGAGAATCTTAAGAAAGTGGAGTCAGACTCAAGGACAGTAGAATCGGTTTTTAGGCTTGTAACAGGTCTAAAAATGTGATATAATTATTATGTTAGGATAACGCGTTAACTTTTAAGTAAAAAAAAGGACTAGCAAGAATGTTAGTTAAAGGGTGGACAATTATGGGAACTTGTGTCTCATCGTATGGTAATACGATGGGCTTTAGTGCGTCCACCAAAGTAGAAAAGGAAACCACCCGTTCCTGTGATACTCTCTCCCATATTTTACTCAATAAAATCAATCAGTTATATTATAAGGCATCAATTAATTTATTGACACTTTTGAGTGACCAAAAGTGTCCGAACCCAAGTACAAAGGATATTAATTGTGCGGGAAGGAGGGTGTTATGTTTAATAATATAACATTGACCTCCTCAATGAGAAGCAATTTGTATGCGTTGAAGAATCTCACCACCCAGATGAACAAGACGCAGAACAGATTAGCGAGCGGATTGAAAGTAAATTCAGCGATAGATAATGCCAGCTCATATTACCAAGCACGCGCCTTGACCAATCGGGCGAGTGATTTGGATGCTTTGTTAGACAGTATGGGACAGAGCATACAGACTATCTCGACAGCGGTGAAAGGATTAGAAAAATCGGGCGAGATGTTGGAGCAAGCGGCGGTGATAGCCGAGGCGGCTTATGAGGCGGCAATCATACCGGAAAAGGCATGGTTTGAGGCGCAAGTCGGGCCGAACGGTGCAGTGGTATCGACCGCGCAAGAATTAAAAGACGCGGTAAATTCCGGCAAAGAAACAATTTGCGTTTATGGCAAGATTGATTATTTTGAAAACCAATCAATAACGATGAAAGATAACCAAAAATTGGTTGGAACCGAGTATTTTACCGGCTACACCGGCAATAAAAAATATTCCGAGATTAATTTTGCCGGAACGCAATATGCGGCTATTAGAACGGCAAATAATGGCCTTATCTCAGATTTGGAGTTGAATTTTGAGAGTTATAGCACTAGTGAATCAAATCTGATATATGCATATGGCGCTAAAAATGTTGAGCTGAACAATTTGAATTTAAATCATAATACATATAAAAGCCTTAATGGTGCAGTGCAAGGAGTTGTACGTGTGAATAGTAATGCAGATATAACATTACATGGAATGATAAATATTAGCGCTAATGGAGCTAGAGCAATATTTGGAATTACCAGTTCCGAAATAAATATTGCAGATGATGCTAGAGTTAATTCAAATATAAAAAACGGGCAATGGCAAACCGCAATCATTTATATAAATGGAAAACTTAATATTTTTGGTATTCTTAATGCTAATTGTATTACAGGAGGAAATTGTTCTATGCTAATGGGAAATGGTGTAAATAGTGGCAATAGTTTAAACATATATAATGGGGCAGAGGTAACTATCAAGTCTACAAGTGGTATAACTTGCTATACAAATAACAGTATAAATATTGTAGCAGGGGCAAAGGTTAATTTGAAAGACATACAAGGAACAGCGAATTTAATAAGTAATGGATATAGTTTTACAAATACCAGTAGTTCATATGATATTAATACTAATGTGATTAAAAATAGTGGGTATTTTACTCCCAGTGGCGCAAAGATTAATTGGAATAATTTTGCTGATATAGTATATACTGAAGTTGCTGATGAGGAAGCTTTAAGTAAAGGCTCGGAACAATATGCAACAGTGATGAATTCGTTTGATGAGATAGTTGAAGATAGCAGTTATCAAGGAGTGAACTTGCTGACCGGTGGAAGTTTGACCACGATGTTTAATGAGAATCGGACACATAGTTTTGTAGTTCAAGGTGAGGATATGAGGAGTAATGCCTTAGGAATCACTATTCGCGAATGGAACACGCGCGATGACATAGCGCAAAGCATTAAAGAGATAAAATCGGCGATGGGTAAAGTGAGAGATATGGTGGAAAGTTTGGGCAATAATTTAAGCATTATTCAAACGCGTGAAAACTTTACCGACAAGTTGATAGATGTTTTGGAAACCGGGGCTGATGATTTAGTTTTAGCAGATATGAATGAAGAATCGGCTAATTATTTGGCCTTGCAAACCCGCAATAATTTGGCGGTTAATGCGTTGTCGCTGGCGGCACAGAGCGGAAATGCCGTATTGAAACTGTTCTAAAAACTCGTCTAGCGGGTGACTAATACAGAAATAACTCCTTTAGCTTGGTTACGTACGCCTAAAGTACGCGCCCTTCGCTAAAGGAGTTATTTCTTATTATTCCCCTCACTATCCGAGTTTTTTATAAAAACTTGTATAATGGTCATCTAATACATAAAATTTAAGCCGAATATTTACGTTACTTTTTGGCAACAAAAAGTAACCAAAAATTGTTGGGATATTTGCTTTTTCCACTTGGCTCATAAATCCCCAAATCCTAGATTTATCTGCTAATTTTTTTCACTATGAAATAAGCTTTTTTTAACAAAAATTTAGGTAATAGTTTTATAGTCTTGTGCTTGAAGGGAAAAGAATCGTGGTTAAGGTAAAAAAAACAAGAAAAACGACAACTAAACGGAAATCCGGTCGCAAGAACAAACATCGTAAATTAAAAATTGTTTTGAGTATGATGTTGGCAGTGATTTTGCTCGTGGCTGCTTATATAGGTTGGTGTGTTTATACTATGCCGGATATAGGGCAGGCGGTTAATCGTACCAGATTGCCGGCTACTACTTTGATTGCTTCAAACGGCAACGAGATTCACTCGTATGGGGCAGTTTATTCTGAAGTTATCCGAGCAAAAGATTTGCCGCGTAATGTAACAGATGCGATTGTTTATACGGAAGACAGGCGATTTTACAGCCATTGGGGTTTTGATGTGATATCATTTGTTCGGGCGATGATAGTGAATGCTTTTGCGGGAAGATATGTGCAAGGGGCTTCGACCATTACGCAACAAGTGGCAAAAAATTTGTTTTTGACCAATCAGAAAACCATTACACGCAAAGTGCAAGAGTTGTTATTAGCCTTTTGGTTGGAGTATAAATTTACCAAAGAACAGATTTTATCACTGTATCTCAACCGAGTTTATTTCGGTAACGGAGCTTATGGAATTGAGGCCGCAGCGAATCGATATTTTCAAAAAAATTCGGCAGATTTGAATGTGTTAGAGGGAGCAATATTGGCCGGCATGCTGAAAGCTCCGTCACGCTATAATCCGATTGCTTCAAAGCAGAAGGCAATGGAAAGAGCCAAAGTGGTTTTGGGAATTTTACGTGATCAGGGTTTGTTAGATGAAAAGGGGTATAATCAAGCATTAAAGTTGCCTTTGGGACAAGAAAAACCGGCAAGGGTGCAAAACGGCTTGTATTTTGCTGATGCGGCATATAGCGAGGTGTTGGATAGAATCGGGGAGCCTCAAGAAGATGTTTATGCAATGACAACTTTGGATCAGGAATTGCAAGAAAAGGCTGCGACAGTGTTGCAGAAGTTTATTGCTGAGGCGAAGGATAAAAAAGTAACTCAAGGTGCGGTAGTGGTTATGGATAAAACCGGGGCAATAAGGGCAATGGTCGGCGGAGTGTCTTATGCAAAAAGTCAATTCAACAGAGCGACTTTGGCTTTGCGGCAACCAGGGTCGTCTTTTAAGATGTTTGTTTATTTAACGGCAGCAGAAAGAGGAATGACCGCAAAAGATATGGTGGAAGATAAGCCGATAAACATTAAAGGTTGGCGACCGGAAAATCATGATAAAAAATATTACGGTGAAGTAACAACCAGATTTGCTTTTGCACATTCACTGAATTTGGCGGCAGTTAATTTGGCAGCAAAAGTGGGAATCGGCAATGTCAGAAAAACAGCTAAAAAATTGGGAATTACTACGGAAATAAAGAATGATCTGTCAGTTGCTTTGGGAACATCAGAAGTTAAAGTAATTGATATGGCGGCAGCTTATGCGACGATAGCCAACGGAGGTTATGCAGTTTGGCCCTATATGGTGGAAGAAGTTTATACTAACAGCGGATATCAACTATATCAACGTATGCCGGCTAAAGACTTGCGGGTTGTCAGTGAGGATGCTGTTGTAGTGATGAAAAAACTAATGAGGGAAGTGATTAAAACAGGCACGGGCAGATTTGTGCGAATCGGCAGAGAAGCTTTCGGTAAAACCGGAACATCGCAAGATAATCGTGATGCTTGGTTTATTGGGTTTGATAATGAATTAATAACAGCCGTATGGGTCGGCAATGATGATAATTCACCAATGAAAGGGGTTTACGGATCGGGATTGCCGGCAAAAATATGGCAAGAAATTATGCGCAAATAAATAAAATAGTGCTTTGGGTTTGAAAAATATTATATATAATAAGTGCAATTTGGAAAATTTGATATTTAGAGGAATAAAAAAATGAAACAAAAACCGGTTATGTTGCTGATTTTGGACGGTTGGGGTTACCGTGAAAAGATAACAGATGATAATGCTATTGAAAAAGGACATACTCCTAATTGGCATAATTTGCTTAAAACTTGTCCGCACGGATTTGTTGAAACTTCGGGGTTAGCGGTCGGATTACCTGAAGGGCAGATGGGAAATTCGGAAGTCGGTCATACAAATTTAGGCGCCGGCAGAGTGGTTATGCAAGATTTACCGAGAATCGATAGGAGTATTGAAGACGGAAGTTTGGCAGAAAATGAGGTTTTGCAAAGTTTGATTGCAAAATTGAAAGAAAATAATAAGACTTGCCATTTGATGGGATTGGTATCGCCGGGTGGTGTTCATTCAATGCAAAGTCATATGGAGGCTTTGGCAAAAATCTTATCGCAAGCAGGGATAAAAGTTGAAGTTCATGCGTTTACCGATGGCCGTGATACTCCTCCGACTTCGGGTGTGGACTTTGTGGGACAGTTTGAAAAGAATATTGCCGAATTAAAAAATGTTAAGATTGCAACGGTTTCCGGACGATATTATGCTATGGATAGAGATAAGCGTTGGGATAGAATCGAAAAAGCTTATAATGCGATAGCTTTAGCAGAAGGGAGGAGATTTGCCAGTGCTGATGAGGCGATTAAAGCATCTTATGAAAATGAGATTACTGATGAATTTATGCTTCCGTGCGTTATAGGTGATTATGAGGGAATTGAAGACGGTGATGCGGTATTGATGGCAAATTTCAGAGCTGATCGGGCCAGAGAAATTTTATATGCTTTAGGGGATAAGGATTTTGATTGTTTTGTCAGACAGAAGACTTTTAAATTGTCTTCTTGTGTCGGAATGACGGAATATTCGGTTGATCATCAAAGATTTATGCAAACAATGTTTCCGCCGGAGCAATTGACCAATATATTGGGTGAGGTTGTGTCTGAACACGGATTAACTCAACTCAGAATTGCCGAGACTGAAAAATATGCTCATGTAACATTCTTTTTTAACGGAGGAGAAGAACGCAAATTTGCCGGGGAGGAACGTATATTGATCCCATCACCCAAAGTTGCGACTTATGATCTTAAGCCGGAGATGAGCGTTTATGAAATTACCGAACAGTTGGAAAAAGCAATTATCAATCAGAAATTTGATATGATAATTTGCAATTTTGCCAATGGTGATATGGTGGGACATACCGGATTTATGGATGCGGCTTTAAAAGCTGTAGCGGCAGTTGATGAATGTTTAGGGCGAGTAGTTAAAGCAATTGAAAAAGTCGGGGGTGTTTTACTGGTTACAGCAGATCATGGTAATGTAGAGAAAATGGTAGATGAGAAGACCGGTGAACCTTATACGGCTCATACGGTTGGTAAAGTGCAAATCGTGTTAGTTAATGATAAGAGCGGGGTTAGAGAGTTAAAAGACGGATGTTTAGCTGATGTGGCACCGACTATGTTGGAGCTTTTGAATATTAAACAACCAAAAGAGATGACGGGAAAATCTTTATTGGAAAAGTAGTTGATGGACTATAGGTTTTTTACTAATTGTGCAATTTGGCTTGTATGCAGTATTGTTACCTTAAATATTGCATGGGCGAAGACTGTTTCTAATGATGATTTAAGAAAAGTTGAGGCTCAAGTTGAGCAACAAAGTGCAGAACATCAAAAGTTGCAAAAACAGGCTGATTTTATCGGGCAGGAGTTGGATAAAGTAAATAAAGAAATGATTGTGACCGCCAGGGCTATTCAGAACAGCGAGGATAAGTTGTCGAAGATGGAAAAGCAATTGGAATTACTGCGTCATGATTTGGAGGAAACGGAGAAAAGCTTTGTTAAGGAAAATGACAATTTAATAAGAACTCTTTCAGCTTTGCAAAATGTGGCAACGAGGCCAACGGAATCACTTTTGGTACAACCTTTGACGCCAGTTGATATTATAAGAAGTGCAATGATGTTAAGAGTGTCAGTGCCTTTTTTTGAAGAAAATGCCAAGCAAATCAGGGATTATTTTGCTGAGCTGAATTTGAAAAAAAGCAAAGTGGAAAAGCAAATAGCTGAGATAAGTAAACAAAAGAAAAACATGCAGAATGAACATAGTCGTATGAAAAAATTGGCTCTAGCTAAAGCTTCGCTTAAAAGCAAAGTTGAGAAAAAAAGCGAACAAGCTCGCAAAAATATGAACAGGTTGGCGGAACAGGCTCGGGATTTGAAAGAATTGTTGCAGAAAATAGAAAAAGAGCGGTTACAAAGAATAGAGAAAAGAAAATTAGAGGAAAAACAATCTGCTGACTTGATTAAATCAAAGCAAGATTCTATAACTAACATAGCGAGTGGTTTTGCGAGGGCAAAAGGTAGCTTGCCGTTACCTGCGCGCGGAAATATAGTTTCGCAATATGGCGATCAGCAAAACAAAGGCGTATCCAGTAAAGGTTTAACATTAGCAACGAGATCCGGGGCGCAGGTTATATCGCCGTTTGATGGAGTAGTGGCTTTTGCCGGTCCGTTCAGGAGTTATGGTAATATGATTATTATAGAACATGATGGAGGATATTTATCATTGATGTCAGGTTTAGGGAGTATAGATACAGAAACCGGACAGATGTTGTTGGCCGGTGAACCGATAGGAAGAATGCCTGAAGGGGATGAGGCTAAGTTGTATGTTGAAATTCGTAAAAATAATCAGCCGATTAATCCGGCTGCATGGTTTAAAATTTAGCGTATGAGGTTTAATGATGTTAAAAAAATGGTTGTTGATAGGATTGATTGTTGCGGTTTTACCAGTACAGGTAAGTTGGGCAAAAACTGAAGCAAAAGAAAAAGATGATAACATCTATGAGTTGCTCAATTTGTTCGGGGAAGTTATGGAAAGAACAAAAGCTACTTATGTTGAGGAAGTTTCTGATAAAAAATTGATTGAAGCTGCAATAAACGGAATGTTGACATCGCTTGATCCTCATTCAAGTTATTTAGATGAAAAAGATTTTAAGTATATGAATGAACAGACTTCTGGTAAGTTTGGTGGTTTAGGTATTGAAATAACCATGGAGCAAGGTTTGGTTAAGATTGTTTCGCCGATTGATGACACTCCGGCATATCGTGCCGGGTTAAAGCCGGGTGATTATGTTACTAATATCGATGGTGAAACGATTATCGGCATGACTTTGAATGAGGCTGTTGATAAAATGCGCGGAAAGCCCGGAACCAAGGTTAAATTGACCATACGCAGAGTTAATGAAAAACCCTTTGATGTGGTTTTGAAAAGAGAGGAAATTAAAACTCAATCAGTTAAAAGTGAATTGAAAGATGAAAATGTTTTGTATGTGCGGCTTGGATCATTTTCAGAGGATGTGGCTGAGGATATTGAGAAAGCATATAGAAAAGGGTTAAAGGAAACCAAAGAAGGATTGAAAGGATTAGTTTTGGATATGCGTAATAATCCGGGTGGATTGCTTGATCAAGCAGTGGCTGTTTCAAGTTTGTTTTTGGATAAAGGAGAAATTGTTTCTACCAGAGCACGTAACGAAGAAGAGACTTTGCGTTATTCGGCCAAAGGCAAAGATATAACTAACGGATTACCAATAGTTGTGTTGATTAACAGTGGTTCGGCTTCTGCTTCGGAAATTGTGGCGGGAGCATTACAGGATCACAAACGAGCAGTGGTATTGGGTGAAAAATCTTTTGGTAAAGGAAGTGTGCAGACAGTAATTCCTTTGGGAAAATTTGGAGCAATGAGAGTTACAACTGCTCGTTATTATACACCTTCAGGGCGTTCGATTCAAGCTACCGGTATAGAACCTGATGTGGTTGTTCATCCGGCAAAGTTAGAAGAATTTGCTGAAGAATATGGATTTAGTGAGGCTGAATATAAAAACGCTTTGAAAAATGAAACTATCGAGAAAGAAAAAAAGAATAAGGATAGCCAAGATAAAGATCAAGATTGGCGTAAAGACTATCAATTATTGAGAGCAGTTGATTTAGTGAAGGCTCTTAATGTGTATGTTCCGGCAAAATAGGATATATTATGGCGAGAAATTTGGAAAGATATGATAGACTGGTTATTGCAATTTTAGGAATTGCAATGCTAGTTTTGGCAGTCGGTTATTGGTTTGCTCAGGAGAAAAGCGAGCCGGTGTATCTTTCCAAAATTGATCGCTTGATGTTTGATAAAGATAATAAATCGCCGGCATATGTTTTGACGTTGCCGGATAAGATTGAAGTATCATCACAAGAAAAGGATAAAGGTGGTGATGCTTTTGTTGCCAGCGTTAAGCCTGTTCATGTTGCCAAGCCTGATGAAAAAAAGGAGTTTTCTTTGGAGGAACTTATTAATAATGTTCCAAGTGTAGCAAAGTTGCCTGCTCAAAATTTTCCAGTGCAGATTAAAAATATTACGGCATTACCTGATATGATTGAGCTGACGGAAAGCGGATTGAGTTTGCCAAAATTAGGAATCGAGGGGCATAAGCCATGGATTGAATATGGCAGCGTTGTTAATGTATTGCCTAATTTTAAAAAGGTTGCCATTGTAATAGGAAATTTGGGGTTTGATAGTATAGCAGTCAGTAAACTAGCTTCGGCTTTTAATCCCGAAGTGTCGATGAGCTTTCATCCTTATATAACAAATGCTCAAGCCTGTATAGGGGCTGCAAGACAAAAAGGTCATGAGACTTATATGGATTTGTTGTTAGCATCAAATGATTTTACCAGGGAAGATACCGGTCCGGCGGCTCTAAATTTTAATTTGGATAAAAATGAAGTGTTTTCCAGATTTTACAAAGTTATTTCCAAACCAGAACCGATAGGAGGAGTTATTATACGCGATGGTATGATTGGAGATGAAAATCGTCAAATTGTAACTGATTTGTTGGAAGAAATTAAAAAACGAGGGTTATTGATGATTGATGCGACATCTTCGGAAGTAATTAATTCGGTAAAAGTTGACGGATTGGCCAGAAGAAAAGCGGATTTGATTATTAACAAAGATATGAGTAGTGATGAAATAGAAGAGCAGATAAAAAAAGCGGAAAATATTGCTTTTGATAAAGGGCAAGTATTGATTGTTACAGATGAAAAACCTTTGATAATGGTTATGATTAGTCAATGGATTGAGACTTTTTCACCACAGTTATCTTATGAAGAGGCAAAAACTATGGGAATAACCAAGCCATTTGCATTGGTTCCTGTTTCAAATTTGGTGGTGGAATAGAGATGACGGAAGCAGGTTATAGGAAAAATGTCGGAATAGTGTTGTTTAATCAAGCGGGCAGAGTTTTGTTATGTGCGCGTAATGATCAGGTTGAGGATAATTGGCAATTTCCCCAGGGAGGAGTTGAAAGCGGCGAAGAAATCGAAAGTGCGGCTGTAAGAGAATTATATGAAGAAACCGGTGTAAAATCTGTAAAGTTGGTTGCTGAAATTCCGGAGTGTTTACGTTATGATTTTCCGGAAAATTTTAAGCTTCCTTTCAAAGGACAGGAACAGCATTGGTTTCTTTTTTATTTTACAGGGAGCGATGATGAGATAAGATTAGATGTCAATTCTCAAGAAATTGAGTTTAGAAGTTATCGTTGGGGGGACATAAATGAGGCTCCGAAATTGATTATTGATTTCAAAAAAGAGGTATATTATAAGGTGGTTAATTTTTTTAATCCTATAATTAATGATTATTTACGAGGAAAAACAAATGGCGTATAATTTTGAAAAAGAACGTAAAGAAGTTTTAAGGGCTGCCAAAGAAGGGATTAGAGGAAATTTAAAACTTTCGGGACGGCAGAAAAAATATGTTAAAAACTTGTTGTTGTTTTCATTAATGCAAGCTTCTGCTAACGGTAGTGTTACGCCACGTAATTTTTTGAAATTAGTTAATAAATTGTTTAAGGAATCGCTACTTAAAATTATTACTTCAGATGATGATGACGATGATGATTGGGATGAGGCTTTAGCGGTTGAATTAAATGAAATTGTTGCCAGTGAGAAAATGCTGAAGAGTGTAGATTTTGAAACTTTACTTACTCCGGGTAATATTATGGATTTTTTGAAAGGGGCCACTAATGGGGTTTCGCAAAAAGATTTGATTAGGAGATTGATGGCTTTGCGCGAAGCCAAGATGAATCATCGTGAAACATTAGAGGAACAAAGAGAACGTAAAAATCGTCAGAATGAGCGTGAATTGACGAGACAAAGACAGAGAATGATGGAACGTGGCGGTCGCGAAAGATAAAGTAATTTAAGGCAATAATTCTGAAGTTTTGGCGATGTTAGTGGTAACGCGTTTGGTGTTTTCGTCCAGATCCATATTTTCAAAAATGTAGAGCGCATCATGAAAATATTCGAGACTTTCTTCGAGAAGGCTGTTGTCTTGCAGGGAACGTCCTAAGCGATAATATATGTTACCAATATTCTCTTGGATGCTGGCCCATTGAAAAGGATCACGTTTTTCAGTAATGATTTTTTGTTGGTTTTTATAAGCGGTAATTGCTAATTCAGCTATGGCATTATTGTGTAATTGGAAGCCTAAAACACTCATTCTTTGTCCGAGCAATCCTTCTATTTCGGCCCAAAATTCAGGAAATACAGCATAAGTAAAAATCTTTTCGGCTTCACGTAAATTGAATACAGAATCGCGCAAAATTTGGATATCATTGATTTGTCGCCAATAATCATATAATAAATTGGACATTTGATAAGATATAAAACCATAGTGATAAGGATAAGTGTATTTGCCGATGTATTTTTGTGCTAATTGGTAGTTAGCGATAGCAGCTTTGTAGTGTCGCGTTACATGGTTAGAGTTGGTGGCTGCAGCCAAACGATGCAGTTGTCCAAAGTGGTTGTATATACAACCGAGATGAATAGGATTTTTAATCAAATCTTGATGGCTGATAGCAGTGTTAAGAAGTTTGTTGACAATTTTGAAATCTTTTTCATCTGAAGAATTACGACAATAAGTGAGATAGATTAATGATAAAAAGTTCATTATGTAAGGGAGATATTCTACTTGTAACAGTTTTGAGGAATCATTGTGTGAAAGTTGATCAATAATACGTTTAAGCAAAAATTTTTGTTGGATTATTTGTTGCTTGGTGTGAGCAGGGGCTGCCATTATTATGCTTCCGACGATGATGTGCAAAATTGAAGGAGGAAAATTGTTGACATTGTCAAATATGTCAGCAGGTAAATATAAACTATCTAACAGACTGAGAAAGGAAGAATTGTTTTGTTCGTATTGTTCGGAGGTTTGAAAATTTAAGCGAATTTGATTTCCTTCGCGACATCCCCATATCAGAACGTCACAATGAGTTTTATCTAAAATAGTTTGTCCTTTATCTATAAAATCAAAAAAAGTACGCCCTTCAAGAGAGAGAAAGTTTTTGTTAAAAGGTTCATTAAAATAAGTTACATCAATGTTTTTTTGATTTCTTAATAAGGCAGTTAAGATTTCACCTGAAGAATTTTCCAATGTTTCGGCAAATTCAATAACCATACAACGATAGTTTATATTGAAAGCTTCATCTAAGGAAGTGCTATCAGAATCTTCGACGTTGAGCGGTGATAAAAAAGTATTTTTAAGAAAGTTTATTATGGACATCACTTGTCATCCGTAGGTTTGTTGTCGTCGGAATTTTTGAAAAAGGTATTGAAAGATTTTTTTAGGGAAGTAAGAGTTTCCTTACCAGCCTCTTTCAAGCTGAGTTCGGGCTGTTGCCAATTGAGCAGACGATATTGTTGCCACAAACAAAGTATAATGGCAAATACAGGCAGAGAAAATTCGTTAGGGCCATTTATTTGAAATATTCCCAGAATTACCAATAACGTGTTGGTGCTCCATATAAAACGGGTTACAATTTGAGGAGAATCGCTTTCTTTAAGAACACGAAACAAGCTGGTGTTTTCAGGTGTGTTTTGGATTTTGGGAAAAGATATTATTTTTCGATATATTGCTACCAGACATTCTATCAAACCACACATTGAGAAAGTTACAAAACAGGAAAGAAGGTATTCTTGATATGCCATAAGGCCAAACCATCCTATTATATAGCCAAGGGTAATTGCGCTTATACGATTTATCGGTTGGTAGCCGCAGCGAGCATAAGCAATAAATAAAACTCCGCTTAATAAGGCTGCTGAATAGCCTGTTACTGCTGGAGCAGCGTTGAGCATGGTCAAAATTACAAAGCCTATGGCGATACTCAAACCTTGAGCCGGAGGAAAAGGAGATATTCCGGAAATGCAATAGAAACTGCAAGCAAAAGCCCATAATAAAGTTATAGTAAGGATTATATTAAGCCATTCGGGAAAATTGTCGGCAAAATTAATAATTATGCCTGTATAATAAATACTAAATATTGAGACAATCAGTGCAAAGACTATAGTTGTTAATAAATTTAATGAAAAAGAGGCAAAAAGAACAATCAAGCTTCCGATAAGGGGAATAAGATATTTTTTTAATGACATATCAGCTACAAAATCATCTCCGCTCCAGAAAAAATATGAAACAGCGGTAATTCCGACTGTTGATGCGAGAGTTATGGCACTTATAGATGACATAAATATTTCATTAAGAGAAGTTTTTTTGTAAAAATATATATGAAGCAAGGCTGAAAGAAACATGCCTAGCAAAAAAGATATTCCGATATTTAGTATTAATGTATCCATATTATAAACAAATCAGCGAGATTTATACAAAACCAATGTTGATATTAAATGATATGCTTTTTTACTTCAAGTCAGATTAAGCGGTTATGCTATATTTATTTTAAGCAAAGCAATAAAAAATCCGTCAGCATAGCCGTAATTTTTCATCAAGTGAGGTAATACGCGGATAAATCCTTGAGAATCGGAGATGATTTTAAGTTCTTCGGGAAGACGATTACTTAGGTTTACCAATTCTATTTTATCGGGATGTCTGCTGATAAAATCGTTGATTTGCAATTCTCCTTCCTCGGGACATAGTGAACAAGTGCAGTATAATAAATAACCCTGATCGGCAACCTTTGGCAATGATGCTTCAAGCAATTGTCGTTGCAAGTTGCTTTGACGAGAAACATCTTCGGCCGTTTTGAAATGAGCTATTTCGGGGTGGCGACGAACAGTGCCTGTAGCTGAGCAGGGTGCATCTAATAAAACTATATCAAATTTTTGAGATGTTGTAGCGAGATAGTCAAGAGCATCGGCACAAATAATGTTTTGGGGTGACAGATGAAGTCTTTGCAAATTTTGTTGCAGCGTTTGCAGACGATAAGCTGAAATATCTACGGCAGTTACTTGGGCCCCTGCGGATATCAGTTGGGCTGTTTTGCCGCCGGGGGCGGCACAGAGATCCAGAGCTGTTTTACCATGAATATTATTAAGCATTTTTACTGCGAGTGATGATGAAAAATCTTGAACCCACCAGTTGCCTGATTGATAATCCGGAAGATTGGAAATTTTCCCTTTAGAGTTAAGGCGAAGTGTGCCTAAAGGGAGTATTTGCCCCAATGGACAGATTGCAGAATTTTTATCATTGACGGTAATATCTAAAAGCGGTTCAGACAGACAAGCTTGTTCTATGGCGGAAACAGTTTTTGCCGGGTAATGTTTCAGCAACAAAGAGCGAAAATCTACAGAAAAAAATTCTCCGGAGTCTTCAGTTAGGATAGTGGTTTTTGAAAGATTTATCTTGCGAAGAACGGCATTTACAAAACCAGCGGTGAATCGGTTGGAGATTTTTTTAACCAAACTGACATAGGAATTGATGACAGCATAGTCGGGTGATGACATGTAGACAAGTTCGGTGGTGCCAAGAATCAAAGCATATTTGGCCGCAGGACGAATTCGCATATTGCGGGTGAGCTTTTTTTGAATGATTTTTTGGATATAAGGTAAATGACGCAAGGCTGTGTATAAGAGCATGCGGATGAAGCCAAGATCTTTTTCATTAAGATTATTAGGTAAATTTATCAGTTGTTGTTCAACTAAGGTTTGAGTAAAAATTTGCAAAGCAATATATCGAAGATCATTCATGTTAATATGTTTTAAATCAGGTTGAGTACTTGAATATATTAAACAAAACGACAAGTAATTACAAGATTTAAAAATCTATCTTGTCAAATTTAATAAACTAGGATATTTTATGTGCAATTGTTAATTTTTGATATGGTTAAAAGATATGAATAAAAGATATAACGGAAAAGCCTCATTTGAGGAATGGCAAAAAACCTGGAATATTGAAGACAGATATAATTTCAAGTCGATAGAAAAAAAATGGCAGGAAATATGGGAAGATGAGAAGGCTTACCATGTGGATATTGATAAGAATAAAGAAAAGTTTTATGCTTTGGTTGAATTTCCTTATCCGTCAGGGGCCGGGTTGCATGTGGGGCATCCTCGTTCGTATACGGCTTTGGATGTAATATCACGTAAAAAGAGAATGCAAGGATTTAACGTGTTGTATCCGATAGGATTTGATGCTTTCGGACTTCCGGCGGAAAATTATGCTATAAAAACCGGTATTCATCCGGCTGTTTCAACTAAAGAGAATATTGAAAACTTTACTCGTCAATTAAAGATGATAGGTTTATCATTTGATTGGGACAGGTGTATTTCTACTTGTGATCCGGAATACTATAAGTGGACGCAGTGGATGTTTATTCAATTATATAAGAAAGGTTTAGCTTATAAAGGAAAAATGGCAATTAATTGGTGCCCGTCTTGTAAAGTAGGGCTTGCTAATGAAGAAGTGGTTAACGGTTGTTGTGAGAGATGCGGTGCTCCGGTGATACGTAAGGAGAAGGAACAGTGGATTGTAGCAATTACCAAATATGCCGATAGATTAATTGATGATTTGTCTGATTTAAATTTTATTGACAGAGTTAAAGCACAACAAATTAATTGGATTGGTCGTTCTGAAGGTGCAGAATTGGATTTTAAATTTGGCGATGATAAGTTAAAAGTATTTACGACTCGACCAGACACAGCTTTTGGGGTTACTTATATGGTATTGGCACCGGAACATCCTTTTGTTGCTAAATATATGGATAGATTTGAAAATCAATCCGAGGTAAAGGCTTATGTTGAGGAGACTGCAAAAAAATCAGAATTGCAGCGTTCAATAAGTGAGGAAAAAACCGGAGTTGAGTTGAAGGGTATTAAAGCAGAAAATCCATTTAACGGCGAGATGATTCCGGTGTTTATATCGGATTATGTGCTGACCGGATATGGTACAGGGGCAATTATGGCAGTGCCGGCGCATGATCAACGAGATTATGATTTTGCAAAGAAATTTAATTTACCGATTGTTCAAGTGTTATCCGGCGGAGATATTTCTGAAAAAGCTTGGGAAGAAGACGGAGAACATATCAATTCCGGTTTTTTGAACGGAATGAATAAAGAAGATGCAATGCGTAAGGCTATAGATTATGCAGTTGAAAAAGGTTTCGGTAATTCTAAAATTAATTTTAAACTGCGTGATTGGATATTTTCAAGGCAACGTTACTGGGGCGAACCTATTCCAATGGTTTATTGCGAAAAATGCGGTTGGCAGCCTTTAGATGAAAAGGATTTACCGCTTAAGTTGCCGGAGGTAAAAGATTATTTGCCTAATGATGAAGGTGATTCACCTTTGGCAAAAGCTACGGATTGGGTTAATACTACTTGTCCTAAATGCGGAGGACACGCCAGAAGAGAGACAGATGTTATGCCTAATTGGGCCGGGTCATCTTGGTATTTTCTGCGTTATTGTGATCCGCATAATGATAAAGAGTTTGCTTCAAAAGAAGCATTGGATTATTGGATGAATGTTGATTGGTATAATGGGGGAATGGAACATACCACATTGCACTTATTATATTCACGTTTTTGGCACAAGTTTTTATACGATTGCGGCTTTGTTCCGACAAAAGAACCATATAACAAGCGGACTTCTCATGGGATGATTTTGGCGGCAAACGGAGAGAAGATGTCAAAATCCAGAGGTAACGTGGTTAATCCTGATGATATTGTGGAAAATTACGGTGCTGATAGTTTTAGACTTTATGAAATGTTCATAGGTCCTTTCGAACAAACTGCGATGTGGTCGGAAGAAAGTCTTATGGGGGTTTATCGCTTTGTCGGAAAAGTTTATAATTTGTTTAAGAAAGTTTATAAGGACGAAGAAGTGTCGATGTCGCAAAAAGATCTGCAGGTAATGCATACTTGTATATTGGAAGTTACGGAGCGAATCGATCAGATGAAATTTAATACGGCGGTTTCATCTTTGATGAGTTATGTTAATTATCTTTCTACAAAAGAAAAAATAGCTCGTACTTTATATGCTAATTTATTGAAATTGATGGCTCCTTTTACTCCTCATTTGGCAGAAGAAATGTGGGCCAGATTAGGGTATGACAGTTTGATTATTAACGAAACATGGCCTATAGGAGATGCCAAATTGGCAGAAAATAATGTTGTTACATACGCTGTGCAGATATGCGGTAAAGTAAGAGCAACTGTGGATATGCCTAAAGATGCTGACAGAGCTGATATTGAAAAGGCGGCTTTGAGTTTGGATAATATTAAGCGCAATTTGGCGGGTAAAGAAGTTAAAAAGATTATTGTTGTTCCCAACAAAATTGTAAATATTGTCGTTTAATAGGAGGTGTAGATGAGATTTTTTAAGATACTGTTTGTTACTGCAGTGCTATGCTCATGCGGGTTTCAGCCTTTGTATGTGCAGCGCAGTAATACTTCGGGATGGTATTTTAATGACCAATTCGACACATCAATTACTACAGAGATGGCAAAGATAAAAGTAACAGCGATAAAGGATCGTTTCGGGCAACAGTTGCGTAATCATTTGTTAGATTTGTTGACACCTAAAGGAATACCGAATGAACCGAAATACCGGTTGGTGGTGGAGGTATTATCTAGAAATGTTACACAACAAGCGATGCGTGATGATGTTACGGCCACTAATGAAAGAATTAAGTATAATATAGGCTATCATTTGTATGAGGGTACAGAAGATTTACTTAAAGGTGATTCAATGGCTATTGTCAGTTATGATATTTTGTCAGATCCTTATTCTACCACAATGTCTCAGAAGAAGGCTGAAAGTGATGCATCAAGGATTGTCGCAGATGATATAGTGCTTAGGTTGGGTGCTTATTTTCATACGCGGTTTGGCGGAAATAAATGATATTCAAGTCTGCACAAGTAGAAAATTATTGCAAGCGTCCTGATTTGAATATCAAGGCGATATTGGTTTATGGTTCGAATGAGGGGCTAATCAGTGAGTATATGCAAAAATTTACCAAGACGGTCAGTGAAAATTTGCAAGATCCTTTTGCTGTGGCAGAATTAGATTGGGAAGAAATCAGAAATGATGTTGGCGCGTTAATTGGCGAATATAGTGCTCAATCGTTGATGGTCGGGCGTCGTGTGGTAATTTTAAAAAACGGGACTGACGATTTGGTAAAAGTATTGCAAGGATTCATGGAAACAAGTAAATCGAACAGCCTATTGCTGGTTAGAGGCAGTGAAAATTTAAATTCACACAGTGCTTTGATTAATTATTTTAACAGTGAATCATTTTTAGCAACAGTGGCTTGTTACGATGATAGGGGAAAAGATTTAATTTTATCGGTTAAGCAGATGTTATCCGAAAATAAATTAACTTATTCGCAAGAAGCTTTTGATTTGTTATGTTCGATGATGTCAAATGATCGCAAATCTAATCTCAATGAAATCGATAAATTAGTAACGTATGTTGGAAATACCAGACATTTTGAGGTAGATGATGTGCGTAAGGTTGTCTATGATGCCTCGGCGGGGTTGGTTGATGATTTGTGTTTTTGTACTTTTTCAGGTTTAAAACTTCAGGCGCTAAAAATAGTTAATTATATGTTGGATGAGGGAATCGAGGAAGTAAAAATTATAAGAAGTTTATTAAGGCATGTAACATTGTTATTGGAAGCAAAAAGTTTGGTCGAAAAAGGTATGTCATCAGCGGAAGCAGTAAAGAAGACTTTATCAAGAAAGTTGTTTTATCGATATGATATGGCTGAAGCACAGATAAGCGGATGGACTAAAGATCGTTTGTTTGATGTTTCGGAGTTGTTATATAATGCTGAAAGAGATTGTAAAACTACGGATTTTCCAAATAAGGAAATATTGACTTATTTAATATTGACTTTGGTAAGTGCTGCGGCGAAACAAGTCAAATTTGTAAAATTTAATTAAAAGTTCCGGCTATGTTGGAGAAGTTTGTTGATGGTGGTCGGGATATTTTGCTGACGATTATTTTCAATAATTTCGATAGCTTCAATTTCTTTGTTGCTGAAACTTTTATTGATAGCTAAAGAATCATAATATTGTTTAGCAATATTGTGCATTTTGGCTGCTTGAAGGTTGTTACCTTGATTGTAGAGATAACCAGATATGCTTTGGCTGGCATTAGCAAGTTCGGCAGGATTTATTTCGGCATCAGCAAAAGAATAAGCATTTTGATAAGCCCAAATGGCTTTTGATTCGGAATTAGCAATGCGATAAACATCACCTAAACGGCTCCATGCCGTGGCGTTGTTGGAATTTAATTCGACAGCCATTTCGTATATTGAAGTGGCTAACATAAGGTTGTTGGGTTCGGCCAAAGCACCTAAGCAACAAGCATGTTCCGATACTTCGGAAAGAATTTGTTTCTTTTTGCTTTCGGTGGCATTGGTGGCCTTATCGATGGTTTTATCCATCAAATTTTCCAAAAGAGCCAAGGCCGGAGTGGGGTCATTATTGGCTAAGTGGTAGAGGGCTTGTTTTTCTGTAGGTAGTTCTGTAGAATTGTCAAGTTGTGAAAATTTGTCGGTTTGGCATAGTTTAATAAAATATTTAACTGCATCGATGAGTTTCAGAATATCATTTTCATTGCTTAATCCTTTGGTTTTGTAATTTAATGTTTGAGCAATTTTAAGTTCATCGATGTCTCTTCCCAGCATGTCAACAATTAAACCGGTAAGGGAAGACAGTTTGGAAGATTGTTGTGTATAGGAAAGCATGGAAGAGTCAATTTTGATTTGGGTATTTCCGGATAGATCTTTTTGCTTTTGCCAATCAAAATCTATATCAACGGGAAGATGTTTTGAGGGAATGTTTTGAGAAGGGGGAGTGTCTTCTTTGGAGCCGGTTTTATCCATATATTCTTTTTTTTGTTTGCGGTTAGATTTTTCAATGGACTTTTGTTCATATTTTTTCTTTTGTTCTAGCTCTTCACGTTGGGAAAGGGCCAGTTCCAGTTCTTTTTGTAATTCTAATTCCAGTTCCTCTTGTTCTTCAGCACTAAATGGCGAATCGGGAGAAAATGTTGATGATCCGCCTGATGAAACTATATGATTGCGTCTAAATAAGCGTGTCAGATTGTTTAATACAACAATGATAATGAGAAAAATAAAGATAATCAATGCAGAAATTATTAAGACTAAAGCTAATAATTTGACGTGGTTAAGTTCGGAGATATTAATGTGCATATAGTTAAGCACAGCCGATAAAATGGTAAAGGCTTTGGCTACAAACTTAAAAGATAAAATTTGTTCCAGCATTATTCTAACCCATTTACAAAATCTTTTTTTATTTTATACTGTATTATATTTTATGATTTAAATAAATGCAAATAAATTAACAATGGGTTACCTAAGTCAAAAAAAACATAAGGTGAGGGAAAAAGTTTTTTTTATAGCAGCAACAGTTGTGATGACGTTGGTGACTTTGGCTTTATTGATTAATCATGAGTTTAGTTTTCTGGGATTAAATTTATTTCATTTTTATTGCATAAGTTGGCTATTGTTGATAGGTGCAGTGGCGGCAAGAAAATTGGTTATAGGAATTTTATTGGGAATTATTTTGCTGGTAAATTATGTGCTGTTGGCGATGTCTACTAATATATTTTTTTCGGACAGTATAAAGGGAGATTACCATATAAATGTTACTTATAAAGGCATTTCGGAGTATGATAAAGTTTTATCAAAAGGAATTTTGATGGTGGGACAGACTTCGTTTGCAGAATATGCCGTGATTAATGAAGAGGCGCCAATTATGCTTATAAAAGTTGATTTAAATTCGGTAGATAAAGACAAGTATGCATTGGTGTTGCAAAGTTTGCGTAATTTTGTAATGAAACAAAATGTGGAACTGGTGGTTTGGGGCGATTTCGGGGTTCCGGCTTGGTCAAAAGTTTTTCGAGATTTTATTGATGCGTCGGGGTTATCGGTTAAAAACAGATTAATTTTTTACGGATTTTCAAAGGCACCGAGTTTTTATATTTTGGGTTACAGTAATATCGGAGTAAACAATATAACTCATATCGGTTCGGAAGTGAAAGCAACTATTGATTACAATATTTTGTGATTAAATGATGTTTTCAATTTTGCTTATAAATTGAGATATTGCTTGAGCGGCTTGGATATTGTTGTCGGAGATATATAATTGTTGTGCTTTTAGTGCAAATATGCGGGCAGTTTTGTAATGACTAAGAGCAAAGTGAGCTTGGGCAAAGATGTCGTTATATAGAGCTGATAATTCGTTATTTTTACTGTCAAATTTAAGATTGGTTAGAGTTGCAACGGCTTGATGGTGATTGTTTAGGCACACATCCAAAAGGGCCTGTCGGCATAAAATATATGGTTGTAAATAAGAGTCCGGTGATCTGCGGGCAAAATCCAATGCTTCATTAAAAAATTGACGTGCCTCGTCCCAACGTTCTTGAGAAGCTGTAACAATTCCCAATAAGCAAAGTGTTTTGGCACAGGCACTGAATCTTTGAAGATGTTTGAATATTTTCAGGGCTTCTCGCAAAGTCAGCTCTGAAGCATCATGAGCGGCGGCTGTTCGGTAAATTTGTCCTAAGAGGAAATATGTGTCAGCAGTTTCACAAAGCATTTTTTGTTTTTTGAATAAGGTGATTGCTTGATGACACCAAGAAGATGAATTTAACAAATCTCCTTCATAAAAGGCCAGTTTAGCTTCATTTATAATGTATAATCCGGCCAGAGCTGTTGAAGATTTGGTGGAATTTATTTGTCTTAAAACTTGGCGTGCTTTGGTATATCGATGGTTGTCAATATGGTTTTCGACTGCTAATAAAGCAGTCAAAGCAGAGCAGTTTGAAATGGAAACAGTAGTGTTTCGGGTTAACAAGCGAAGTTGTTTTCTCAGATCAGTATTCGGAAGATTTTTTTGTAATAAAGATAATTTTTTTTGCAGAATATTTTGGATAAGTTGTTTTTTTAAGGCAGGAGGTTGCTTAAATATATATGATGTCAGATTTCTAAGGACGATGGTAGAAAAACGCGGCTGATTGATAAGCATATCCGTTAAGGCGTGAGATATAAAATTTTTGCGAAACAAGCGAGCACGTCGAACGAATATAAACGGTGGTAATAAGGTAACTGACAGCCAGAAAAGAAAAATAAAATATTGCATGCGAATCGAGTTTGTTTACTTAAAATTAGTTTTTGATTATTTATGATGAGATGATAATGAAAAAATATTTTATTGTATAGGGGTTTTTTACAATGACCATAACAAGATTAAAACCAAGCCAACTTTATAAAAAATGTGATCCGCAAAAGTTTTCTTTCGCTTCAACAGCTGATTTAGAAGAGCGTTTATCTTCTTTAGGACAAGATAGAGCTTTAGCTGCGGTTGAATTGGGAATGAATATTCAATCAAAAGGGTATAACCTTTTTTGTTTAGGGCCTGAAGGAACCGGAAAAAGTTCGTTGGTAAAGAGAGTTTTGGCACAAGAGGCAAAAAAGCGTAAAACTCCTGATGATTGGGCTTATGTTTATAATTTTGATGAGCCGTATAAACCTCTTGCAATATCTTTTCCGGCAGGAACAGCAATGGATTTTGCCAAAGACATTGATAAGTTGATTGAGAATTTGTCCGCATCAATATCGGCTATTTTTGAAAGCGAAGAATTTAATGCCGGTGTTAATATTATTAAGGAAAAATTTAAGCATTCTAAAGAAAAATATATAAAAATGCTGCAAAAGAAAGCTAAAGGAAAAAGTGTGTCTTTGTTGCATATGCCGGTAGGATTAGTGGTTGCTCCGGTAAAAAACGGTGAGGTGTTGAGCCCCGAAGCTTTTGACAGTTTGCCGGAAGAAGAAAAAAAGCAGTTGATTGAAGATTTGAATCAGATGCAAGCTGAAATTGAAAATTCAGCTCAGGATTTTCCTGCGTGGGAAGATAAGCAGCGTGATGAAATTAATAATTTACGCACCAGATTTTTGAAAGAAACAGTAAAAGGTCCGATTGATGAATTACATGTTAAATATAAAGGACATCGTCAGGCTAATGATTTTTTAAGGCAAATACAAAAATATATTTTAGATAACGGTGATGAGTTTTTGCCAGAGGCAGAAAATAATGTTCCGGCAGAAGGGGAAGATCCGTTGACGGCATTATTGACCAGAATGAAACAACCGGAAGAAGATAAATATGCAAAGTTTAAGGTTAATGTAATTGTAAAAAATGAGCCGGATTCCGGGGCGCCTATTATTCATTTGGACCATCCAACTCAAGGAAACTTGGTTGGAAAAGTTGAAAGAATACAACAATATGGCGCTTTATTGACTGATTTTACTTTGATTAAGGCCGGTGCGTTGCATCAGGCAAACGGTGGATTTTTATTGGTAGATGCGCGAAAATTATTGTTGCAACCATTTGCTTGGGAATCGTTGAAACGGGCGATTGCTTCCAAGCAGATAAAGATAGAAGCTCCGAGTGAAGAGACGTCGTTTACTACAATTTCTTTGGATCCTCAACCTATACCGTTGGATGTGAAAATTATATTAACCGGCGATGCTGAATTGTATGAATTGTTGAGCGAAAGGGATCCGGAGTTTCTTGACTTTTTCAAAGTTGAGGCAGATTTTGATATTTTGATGAATAGAACTAAAGAAAACGAGATTGAATATGCCAAGCTTATCGGTTCTTTATCAAAAAAGAAAAAATTGCGCTCGCTTAATAAACAAGCTGTAGCTAAGGTCATTGAGTATGCCTCAAGAATGGCCGAAAGTTCGGAAAAACTTACGGCTCATATAGCTTCAATCGGTGATTTGTTGAGAGAAGCAGATTATTGGGCGAGAAAATCTAAATCCAATCATATCGGTAAAAACCATATTGATCAGGCGATTAATGCAAAGTTGTATCGTAACGGACGCATTAAAGAAATGATGCTGGAACAGATTGATAAAGGAACAATTCTGATTGATGTTAAAGGTAAAAAGGTCGGACAAATTAACGGTTTGGTTGTTTATAATTTTTCTCGTTTCAGTTTTGGCAAACCTTCGCGTATTACCGCACAGGTAAGAATTGGAAAAGGAGAGTTTGTGAATATTGAACGTGAGGTAGAAATGAGCGGACCTATACATACTAAAGGTGTGCTGATTTTGGAAAGTTTGTTGGCGAATCGATTTGCAAAATATTGTCCGTTGTCTTTAAGTGCCTCGATAGTTTTTGAGCAATCTTACGGAGGTGTTGATGGTGACAGTGCATCATCAACAGAGTATTATTGTTTGCTTTCGGCAATTACGGGCATTCCGATTAAACAAAATATTGCGGTTACCGGTTCAATTAACCAATTTGGCGAAATACAGCCTATTGGGGGCGTAAACGAAAAGATCGAAGGATTTTTTGATGTTTGCGAACATCAGGGGTTGACCGGTGAACATGGGGTGATAATTCCAAGGACAAATGTAGCAGATTTGATGTTGCGAGAAGATGTTGTTCAGGCTGTTGAAGATGGTAAGTTTCATATTTATGCTGTTGATACGGTGGATGATGGAATTGAAATTCTGACCGGAGTTAAAGCCGGTGTAATGAATAAGCATGGTTCTTATCCTAAGAAAACGGTAAATTATGAAGTGCAACAAAGTTTGGAACATTTTTATAAATGTTATGCACGCTATGCTCGGGAAACTAAAGGTTGTTTGTAAAATTGTTAACCCTTTAGATTTTCGAGGAAAAAACGTAATTTTGCTTGAAAAAATATTTGATTGGTATATCTTGGAAAAAATTGACCTATAATAGGAGTTAACTTATGGAAAATGTAGTTGTATTGCCGCCTGATTATAAACCTTCCAAGAAGGAAGAATATATGAATGAGTTTCAGTTGGAGTATTTTCGTCAGAAGTTATTGAATTGGAAGAAGTCCTTAATCGATCAATCTATGGATACGCTTGATGAGTTGAAGCAGGGGGGGTTAAATCAACCTGATGAAATTGATAGAGCATCTTTGGAAACGGATAAGGCATTGGAGTTGCGGACAAGAGATAGAATTCGCAAATTGATTTCAAAAATTGATGATGCTTTACGTCGGATTGAGGATGGTACCTATGGTTATTGTGAAGAGACCGGCGAGCCTATCGGAATAGAGCGGTTAGAAGCCAGACCGGTGACAACCTTGTCAATTGAAGCTCAAGAACGTCACGAACGTATGGAAAAAACTTATGACGATGATGCTTTTGTAAGCTAGATTATATAATGGTTTGGTTTGTGGACCAAACCTTTTTTATTTTAAACGGAAAAGTGATGACAAAAGATTTTATTTTGGCTTCGCAGTCGCCGCAACGAAAGGCGTTGCTGTTGCAGATAGGTTACGAGCCACAAGATGTTAAGCCGGCAGATATTGATGAAACTCCAATAAAGGGTGAGAAGCCGAGCCAATATGTTAAACGAATGGCATTGGAAAAGGCTTTAAGCGTTGCCAAAGATAATCCTAAAAGGGTGATTTTGGCTTCAGATACGGTAATTGTAAGCGGGAGACATATAATTCAAAAAGCTAAGTCTGATGAGGAACAATGTAAAGTTATGAAAATGTTGTCTGGTAAAACTCATAAAGTTTTGACAGGAGTATGTGTAATTAATAAAGCCGGTAAAATAACATTACGGTTGAATGTTAATAAGATAAAAATGAAACGACTGTCACAAAAAGAGATTGATGAATATGTAGCTTCGCATGAATGGCAAGGATGTGCCGGATATCGTATAGAAGGTCTTATGGGAGGTTTTGTGGAACAATTAATCGGTTCATACAGCGGCGTAGTCGGATTGCCGTTGTATGAAGCACGTAATTTGTTAATAGGAGCCGGAGTAGAGTAAAATGTTAGATGTTATTGTTGTTGAAGAAAAAAATGATTTGAAGAAAATTGCCGGATTGCAGAATGGAATTTTGCGCGAGGTGTTTTTTTATGATGAAAAAAAAATTAATGAAGGAAATATTTATTTAGGGAGAATAGTTAAAAAGATTGCAACGGCTAATGGTAAGAGGAGCTATTTTGTAAATGTGGGAGGTAATGAAGTATTTATTAATGCTCAAGAGAAGGAATTGGAAGATTTGGAAGCCAACGAAGGTCAGGATATTGTGTTGCAGATTAGTCAAGAATCTCATGCAGAGAAGAATGCAAAAGGGGTGAGATTTTTACAACTGGCCAGTGATAATATGGTGTTTTGTCCTTATGGCGAGGGAGTGAATATTTCTCAAAAAATAACAGATGAGGCAAAATGTGAAAATTTGTATGATTTGGTAAATGAGCAAGTTGGCGAATCGGGGGGATGGATTGTGAGGACTCATGCCGCCGATGCTTGCGCTGATGATATTATTAAAGATATGGCGGAATTAAAGAATTTGTTTGCTGATATTATGAACAAAGCAAAAAATGCTAAAGGACCAACGTTGCTTTATGCGAGAGCCAATGGTTTAGAGGAAATGATTGCGCGTAACAAGGGATATTTAACCAAGTTGGTGGTGAATAATCATTTAACTGAGCAAAAATGGCAAGAAATGTTAGACGTTGAATATGATGCCGAACTATTTAAGAAATACGGAATAGAAGAGCAGATAGATGAGGCATTGCAAAAAGAAATTAAATTGCCTTGCGGAGGAAGAATTTTTATTGAGGAAACAAGAGCCTTGACGGCAATTGATGTGGATAGCGGAGGAAGTTTGGAACAAGGCAGTTTGGGACGTTTGAATAATGAGGCAGCGGTTGAGATTGCCAGACAGATTATTTTGCGCAATTTATCCGGTAAAATAGTGATTGATTTTGCCGGCTTTGCCGAATTTAAATTTTTGAAAAATACTATGGAAATATTGGAACAAGGACTACGGAGTGACTTTGCAAAATCGCGCGTTTTGGGATTGACCAGGGCAGGAAATGTTGAGGTTTTACGTAGTCGCCGACATCCATCATTAAGTGCGGTGTTGATGACCGAGTGTGAAATTTGCCAGGGATTAGGGATGGTTATGAAATGAAGTGCCCAATATGTAAAAAAGAATTTGAGGATATGAAATATCGTCCGTTTTGTTCGAAAAGATGTGCTGATATAGATCTTGGAAATTGGTTTAATGAAAAATATTCTTTTGAGGCACAAGAAATTGATGAAGATGATTTAGTAGAATTGTCCGAGGCTCAAAAATCAGATAAAAATAAAGCGCAATAGAATTATTGCGCTTGTTCTTCTTCATTTTCAAATTCCTCGTATTGACCATCGTCGGTGTTGGGATCATAGTCTATGCCAAGCTTGGCTAGCATATCGTCATTTGCATCATCACGTTGGGCAACAACCCAATCCGGGACATTTGGAGCCGGAGGTAATTTAGCCAAGGCTTTCATGTGAGAATCAAGATACCAACGAGGAGAATCGGCCATAATCGGACGATCGATAGATCCTTGCATCAGAACTACTTGTTTTAACATCGGTAAACTCAACAGTTGAGTTGCAGATACCGCAGAAATCCCTTGTAATTGATAGCTTACATTTTTAGCAAAAGGATTAGAGCCTTTAGAAAATGAAATACCTTCGTTTTTAGAAAATGAAGTGGTTTGCACGGTTTTGTTACCAATCATTTTAGAAAAACGCTGAGCGGTTTGCTCGTTGTTTTGCGAAAGAATTACTTTGCAAGCGGTGGTAGAAATAACCGTTTCCAAATCATCTTTGCCGTATTTACCTGATATTTGCCCTAAATCTTGACCGATTAATAAATATGATACTCTTTGACCACGTCCGACAGCCGGTCCGTCAATAACTGCTTTCAGTTTAGGCATAGTCGGAAATTCATCTAGAACAAACAGTGCATCGTAAGGTCCCATTTTGCCATCGGTAGGATTAACAAAGTTAGGTTTATTAGCGATAAGGTATGATGACATTAAGTCGATGAAAATGCCGGAAATAACGCTTAGGGCGCGAGCATCAACCTGGTTTACCGACAGGTAAACCGAGATAGGTTTCATTTCACCGGTAACAGGATCTTTCATGCCACGCAAATCCTTAAATGTTAAATCAGAAAAACTTGTGCGTGCAACTACGGCAGCGTTTTTGAATATACCGATTCCGGCAAAGGCAGTTGACATAACCGACCCTCGTTCTTTATCGGGCATAGAGCTTAATTGGCTTAATTCAATAATAGCACGTTGAGAATAACCGAATTTGCGAGCTTCTTCAATTGCATCTTCTAGAAGGTCGCGCATGGGGTCGGCCATAGCCGCCATTTGATCACCCTCGTCCATACGACGTTTTATTTCTTGAGATTGTTTTATTTGGGCTTCGGTAATCCATTCCAAAATCATAGCAATACAAGCTTCGTGTCCTATCCATCGTTCAGGTAGTAATGCCCATGAACCAATCGGAACATAATTGTCAATATTGAGTGAGCCTTCACGTAAGTTTTGCAATGCGCGGGCAGCTTGAGGGTCATTCATTTCCATATAATGATTTTCAAGTGTTTTTTTATCATTTTCATCAAGTTTGCCTTCGTAAATGCGCCCGATAAAATAGTCGTTAGCACGCGCCTTTTCACATTTACAAACAATGAAATTGATGAAGCCGGTGAGGGCAGCACGACCGGTGTTCGACCAGTGAGGATCTGCATTACCTTTGGGGTCTTCAACCAAAACTTTGCACATTGAATCCACATACATATCGCGAGCAGGACCGGGAGCAGGGATTGCTGTGGGAGAGAGAGGATTCCATGATGGGTAATAAATTCCTTTTTCGGGATCGTCTTCCATACCCCAGTTGATGATGAAAACAGGTCCGACTTTAGCACGAGCTCCGGAAGTTGAAAAGCACAATTCTGGTTTAGGGTCGTTTACGATAATACTGAGTTTAGGAGAGTGAAAGATAGTAGGAATAACCACTCCGGCAGTTTTACCGGTGCCCGGAGGAGCGCAACAAAGGGTTGATAAGGTTTCTTTCAGTAATAACATTTTGCCGTTGAATTTGCCGACAACCTGGCAAAAACCATCAAAGCCGAGCAGAGGCATTTTACGAATATCGCTTTCGGTAGCCAAACGGGCAGAGCCATGGACATTGGATTGAAATTTATAGGGGTTTAAAACCATACCGCCGATTAAACCTATCGGTAAAACCAAAAAAGGCAGAGCGGGTATCCACAAACTTAAGGAAAAGGGGCCGCTATAGTTAAACAATTGTTTTGCCCAAATCCAATAGCGATTGTATAGAAATCCGTTGCGATGGATTACAAGAGAGAAAAATTTGGAAATGTCGGCAAAAGTTTCTTTGGAAATGCCATTACCAACCAAGTAAGCCAAAGGTAAAGCCGTTATAAAAAGAATTAAGGTAATAACGGCGACAACAATTGCGGTTATACACATCCAGCGCACCGCATTATTATATTCTTTCCATTCCTCGCCTTCTTTAGTAGCCATAATATCCTCACTATGATTTAATTGTCATTGTTACGTAATAGTTTTTTTAGCTTATCTAAAATTGCTTTGTCAATATGTCCGTCAGCATCGTCCAGTTTTTTTGCAAATAAAGGTATTTCTTTAGGTGTGCCGCGGTCAATACGGGTTACATTTATGTGCAAATCTTTCCATATATCAAACATATCTTCAGCATTGATGATGTTGCCGATTTGTTCTATTACATAGGCATTAACCTTAAATTTGAGATCAGCTGCTGCCAATTTGTCATTAAGGGCAGTTTGGGCAATAGCAATTTTACGAACCGGCGATATTCGATGAGAGCTTTCGGAAAACCATAAAGGTTCTTCATCGTTAAATCGTTCTTCATCAGCTAGCCAATCGCCGATTTCTTTGTCGTTAAGGCAAAGACAAATGGAATTGGAAGAAATACCTACAAAGTCGATGAATACCTCATTTAATGTTACTCCGGAAATAATCTCATAACCTTTTTGTTTCAACACTTCAAAAGTGGAATTAGAATGATAATTTTTAGGTTTGGTTTCTCCGGCAGGTGCATCATTGCGTTTTTTGCGCGGAGCAGGTTTGGTATTATCAATTTGCGGAGCGATGGGGGATGATGAAGGAGTTAATGTAGGTTTGGTTTCGGGGGTATTTTCTTCAAATAAATCAAAATCGAACGAAGTATCATCATCGCTAATTTCAAACAGAGAGTGAGAAAATTCTTTGGGAGCAGGTTTGGGAGCCGGTTTGTTTTTAGAACCAGGTGCACCTGGTTTATAAGGAATTCCGGTCAGTTGAGCGCGTCGTTCGGGCGATAAATTAGGAGTGTTTTCGGCCAAAGAGTAATGAGGATTTTTGGATTTGGGCGCAGCGGATTTTTTGGAGACCGGAGCAGCCGAAGGTTGCGATGGAGGCAGTAAATTGTTAAGATTGTTTTTGAACAGGCGATTAAAGAGACTGCGTATAGAGAGCCAGACGCTTCTGAAAAGATTTTCCCAGTTGATAATGCTTAAAGCTGCCCAGATGGTAATCCATACCGGTATAGCCGCAAATATGATCATGAGAAAAGCCCATTCTTTGGTTTCATCAATAACCCAGCCGGAACGCCAAAGATTCCAGGCGTGTTGCCAGTGGGTGAGACGGAAAATATCAAAATGCCAGTTGGTCATTAAAATAACGCGAACGCCTTCAATGAACAACACACTCCATAATATTCCAACAACGGTTATTCGTAATAACACAAAAGCAGCCCTCAATGGTTAACTCCAATACATTTTAGGTTATGATAACCGAAATTGGTTAATAAAGCACTTATTTTATTCATCGTCGGATCTTTTTTTTCGGATTTGGGTGCGAATGTTTTGGGAACTTTCCGCTTTTGCCGGTTTCATTGAAGTTAACTCTTCTTTTATTTCTTCGGCACGCTGTTGGCTTGATTTGAGGTTGCGGATAACAACACGTTCATTGGAAAAACTTTTTTCATTAAACAGGCGGCGCAATCCTTCTAAAGGAGAAATAATAAATTGCAGATAGTTGACTTTGAGTGCTTTACGCAAACCGATAAACCAAAATATCGGTAATAAGGCCAAAGCAACAAACAAAGCAATATCCATAGGGGATTTGATAATTCCGCCGCGATTCCAATATTCGCGCATAATGGACCATGATACGTCAGAGGTAAAGTCAAAGTTCCAAACAGCAATAAATAATGCTCGAAATACACAGCTAAACAGAAATGTCCAAGCAGTAATAATCAATAATGATCTGATCAAACGTAGAATTTTTTTCATAATGATTCCTTAGCGCGAATTTCCGTTATTTCTTTGGGTAGGACGAGGATTTTTTTGGGGATCTTGAACGTGTAACATTTGCTCTTTAAGACGATTTAATCTTTCTCTTCGGCGTTCTATATCATCTTTTACAGAGTTAAGTGTGTTATTTTCTTTTTTCAAAGTTTCCAGGTTTTGAATTAAAACTTCTGTAGCAGCAATATGTCCGGCAAAGGTTTCCGGTAAAGTTAAAGGTTTTTCTTCAGAAATTCTTTCACTTTTATTTTTATCTTTACCCTCAAATAATGTTCTAACCTCATCGGGAAATGGTTGACTTTGAGCTTTGTTACATTGATTTTTGGCCATTTCTATCAAAGCTTCGTTAGAAGGAACTTCTTTGCCATTTCTACGAGCCTGTTGAAAACGCCAGAACATTTCGTGTGCATTCGCTAACTCTTCTTCTTTTTGTTTTCCGAGTTTAATTTGTTGGTTTTGTTTATTAAATTTTCTTTTATTAGGATTTTGAGAATATTGGTTGTTCAGAACATATTGCGCATAATATTCGGCAAATAAATCGGCTTGATTACAGAGCTCGTTGGTGGGAGAACCAAATTGATGAATTTCTTCCACCCCTTTTGTTAAAAAATTTTTTCGAGCTGTTACAATTGCGTTAACTATTTGTTGGTTATTGTTCAGTAAACTTTCATCTTGTGTTGATAATTTCATACCTAAAGTTTGATCTAACTTTAAATTATAAATTCTTTCAAGTGTCTTCATATCAACGTTAACGCCTTGATCATTAAGTATGTTTAAAGCGTCAACTAATTGGACCTTAGTGGTCATGGCTTGCACAGCTTTAAATTTTGCTGGCGAAAGATCTTCCACAGTCATAGCGGAATCAACCCATTCTCCCTTCTGTTTGCCATTTTCTTCTTTGATTTGATAGAATTTATATTTATTGCCTTGTAATTTCAGTCTTCCGCTACCAATTCGTTCAAACAGTTTTTTGGTTTCATCCGGCAAGGGCTTGTTAAGAGCTTGTTGGGCCGCTTCAATAGCTTCAATAGCTTCTTGGTGGTTTTTACGAATATCTTCCATATTATCGTTATCGGGGGAGAGTTTTTTGTAGACGGAAGAAGCTGCTGATTTGGTCAATTCTTTACCGCCGCGCCATAACTTACTCCCTCCTTTTTCCAACCAGCGAGCACCTTCGTATAGAACAGCTGAGGGAATGCCGCAACCTTTATCAAGACACCAAGCGATACCTGCTTCTAACCATTCCTTCATAAGATAATCAATGATATCGCCATCAGACATTTTGATTTTTTCGTCATCATAATGACCGAGATCGAGAGGTTCATCGCCTTTTTTAATTGTGGCAGCTTTTTGGTTGTTGGGATTTTCGGTATTTTGTGTCGGATCGGGCTGAGTAGGTTCTTCTTCGTTGACAGTTAAGGTTGGTTGTTCGGTATTTTCGTGGACAGTTAAACCTTCTTCTTGTTCATTTATATTTAGGCCGTGAAGTTCATTTTGACGTAATTTAGCTCTTTCTTCAGCGGAAAGTCCTTCCATCTTTTGGGCACGTTCTGCTAACCGATCGATGCCTTGAGTATTGTTATCAAGGCCAAGATTTTCTCGAGCTAATGGTTTAAATTTTTTCCGTTGTGCTTCTCTGATCTCGTTTGCGGTTGACATTATTGCCTCCTTATAGAATCCTTATTTATTCGCATTATAGCAAATATTTCATCTTTTGTCCAGTGTTTTTTGTCAATAATTTACTTTTTTAATTTGATTAAAAATTTTCCGAGTTTTTTGTTAACTATTTTGCCGTCTTCCGGTCCTGCTTTGATAAGTCCGAAAAAGCGATCAGGAATTTTATCAACTTGGATAGGAGCAAAAGTGGCAGGATTATTTTCTAATATTTTTTCGGCGTTGACGGGATCTTTGGCAGAAGTTTTGAAGAAATTTTTGACCAACATATCTGCATCAACAGGAAAATTGCGGTCGCGGATAGCTTGAATATAAAGACGTTTTTTTTCGGTGAGCCGCTGATTTTCTTCATAAAGTTGTTTTTCAATTTTGTATTTTTGGTATTTGACTTTGCGTAAATTGTAAGCATTTTCGCAAGCATCAATTTCAATTAAGGTTTCAACGTAGGAAATCAAAGAAAGCTGTAAATTGGGAGCAGAAATTTTTTCGGCAAAGTCTAAGATTTGTTCATCGCTGGCATTAGGCGGAAGTTTGGATAGTTTTTCAGCTTCGGCGGCTATTAAAATATCCCAACAAGAGAGAATATCTCCTTTGAGGTTATCGGTGCGGTAAGGGCGAAACCGCGGAAGAAGATCAGCCGCCGAAAAATAGAATTCGGGAACTTCAATTTGATGTTCGCGAGCACAGTTGGTAACAGATTTAATCAGTTCTTGATAAGCATTATAAAGTCGCTTTTCTTCTTCTTTTAATTGGGCTTCGTCGGAATCGACTTCGGGTTGTTGGAAAAGAGGAGTAAGGTCGTCATCATCTTCATCATCGTCATCATCTTCTTCATCTTCATTATCTTCATCTTCTTCTGTTATTTCATTTTTTTCATCACTACTGTCATAATCAGATGAAAGACGACGTTTTTTTGAGGATTCGTCATTAATTTCAGCTAAAACATCTTCGGTATCTTCAAGTTGCTGTTTGATAAATTCATCGAGGAGGGAATCAAAATCTTTAGATGAAGTATTGTCGGTCATGAGAAAATTTCCTTATTGCAAATTGATGGTTGAGCTGACAGTTAGGTCGGATGAGCGAAGTGCAATTATCCGGTCAGGTTGATGACCGCCGGTTACTAAAATATAGAGGTTGTTATCATGAGTTTGTATGGAGGTAATGCGACTTCCGGCAGGTTGGTTAAGACTGATAACCGTGTTTGATTTAGATGAAGAACGTTGAGTTTTTTTATAGATGGTGTAACCGGCTGTTATCAGGCCGAAAATAATCAAAGAAGTAAGCAGAAATACTATTGTTTTTACGAGTTTGAGCTTATTCATGAAAAACCTCTCTTGCAAGTTTGTATTTTTTATTTATTATAAGCAGTTATACAGATTAACACAACCAAAAAAATGAGTTATGATACAATCAGATGACATTTATATCACTCCAATCGTTAATAAAGATTTTAGGGGTGTAAGAATTGATAAGTTTTTAAGCGAGTGTTTTGCCGATTTGTCACGTTCGCGCTTACAAAAATTGATAGAAAGCGGAAATGTGGTTTGTGATGATGTTACAATAGCAGACAACGCTTATAAGGTAAAAGAGGGAGAATCTTTTGTTATAAATTTGCCGGAGGCGGAAGATGCTTTGCCACAACCGGAAGATATACCTTTAGATATTGTTTATCAGGATGAAGCGATAATAGTTGTGAATAAGCCGGCGGGAATGGTGGTGCATCCGGCGGCAGGAGTAAGCAAAGGAACTTTGGTTAACGCATTGTTGTTTTGTTGTAAGGATTTGTCGGGTATCGGCGGGGTTAAGCGTCCGGGAATTGTTCATCGTATTGATAAAGAAACTTCAGGATTGTTGGTGGTGGCAAAAAATGATAATGCTCATAGAATTTTGTGTGAACAGTTTGCCGAACATTCAATTGAAAGAACATATTATGCCTTTTGCTACGGAGTGCCGACACCGATGAACGGCATCATTGAAGGAGATATAGGGCGCAATCCGTATGATAGAAAAAAGATGGCAATTGTGCAGCGTAACGGTAAAAGAGCTGTTACTCATTATCAGGTTGTGGAGAGTTATGGTAAGGTCGCAGCAAAAGTTAAGTGTAATTTGGAAACAGGTCGCACTCATCAGATCAGAGTGCATTTGGCTTCAAAAGGAAATAATCTTTTAGGCGACAAAGTTTATGTAAAATCTAAAAAAATCAGTGATAAAAAAATTGCTGATGAAGTAAGAAAATATTTGAATGAATTTCCCAGACAAGCTCTACATGCGCAGAGTTTGGGATTTATCCATCCGGTAAGCGGAGAAAGAATGATTTTTGAAAGAGATTTGCCGGAAGATTTGATGCGACTTCAGGCAGTGTTGCGCGGAATTTAGATGAATTATTGATGTTCTTCGGGCAAAATATTACTCCAATTTTCAGCATATCTGTTGAGACGGTTATTGATAACCTTCAGGCGATGTTGGGCTGAATTTTTGAATATAAGGGCAAATAAATCGGGTAAAATGTAGTAGAGCAGAGCCCCGATGGCTGCTGCACTTAACATTATGATGATGTCAGAAATGTTATCACGGATTGAAAAATCCGTTCCGGAGGTTAATTGAATGAAAATGTGGTGTAAACATACAATCAATCCTGACATATTAAGACATCCGATAGTGGTGATTTTGTTGATGTTTTTGGTGTCGGTTACCACAGCTGTTAAGGTGGGAAGAAGGCCGATGAATAAGACGACAACAACCGGCAAGACCGTGAATGCCACAATCATTAAACCTAGAGAGATTAAAAACTTTTGGAAGGAGTTCATTTTTGATACACCGACCTTATTGTTTTTAGTGGGGTTGAGAGGTTGAGGAGCTTTCATTACTTTATCATCCAATAAATTAGGCTGAACACAAAAGTGCTTAGCATGGTTAAAACAGAAAGAATTGAAGAAAATCTTAAGGCTAATTCGCGAGCTTCGTCATCAATTTTGGAATCTCCGCTAAGAATCTTGTTCTTTTCGGCAATCAAAAAATTGACTGTTTTTAAGGCTTCAGCAAAGTCGTTGCGATCGCGGGCACGCGCTTCTTCATTTTCAAGAATGCTTACCAAATCCATAATTTTACCGCTTTTGGATATTTTTAAGAGTTCCTGCTCCAGATATTTTTGATATTTTATATTATGATAGCTTTGAATTAAAGCTTTGGAAGCATTAGCCAACCATTGAGTCAGATTGACCAACTGAGCAGGGCCTTGACGATTTTGAATATTGGCATATAAGCGAATTATGGCGCTGATTTTAATTGCATCTTGATTAGCATTGATATCAACGATAATGCCATCAATTTTTTTACCCATTTTGCAACGCAAATAAGCAATAATGCTTTTATCAAACGGCATGCTGGAAAAATTGGAGCGGTTATTGTTAAGAGCGGCAAGTAATCTCGAGGTGGTGTTAACGAAAGATTTACCAAGCAGAGGACTTATGCAAGGCAAATCTTCATCAAAATCATACATGATGCGGTCAAAACCATAGCCATAGTCATTGCGCATAAGATACATACCAAATTCGCTGGCGTTGGTAGGTGCGCGCAGATAAGGTTGTTCCTGATACCATAGTTTAATAATATCAGAAGATATTAAATTTTGTAGGGGAGTTAAAGACAGATTATTCTTTTTGTTGTAAAAGATAGTTTTAGCCATACCGCCGGGGAATAGATAAGAATCTCCGCATTTGAGCGGTAATGAGCTATCAAGATATATGCAAATTTTGGCCAAAAGATTCGATTTATCAGGATTATCTTTTTCAGCAGTAATTGCTGTTTGAAGTTTGGTATGAAGTTTTTCATTTTCCAGACCGTTTTTGACCCATTCAAGCATTTTGCCGCTTTGGATTACTTCCAGTCCGAAATCAGGATTGCTTAATATTGATAAAGCGGCGCTTTTACGAGTGTAGCATTTTTCGCCATTGATAACCAATGCTTTATTGGAGCGATCGTTGTTATCATTTGTTAAATTAGCACTTTTACCTTCAAAGTAGTTGAGTATGGCATTGTAATCGCTTCTTTTTTCGTTGTTATCGTCCAAAAGCGAATGTAAAACAGTGTTAATACGTGAGGGGATTTTTTCATTATTGGATAAGAAGGTGAAAGATGAATTTTTTAGTTTTTGTCGTAAAATTTCACCTGCGGAGAGTTCACTTTTAATATCGTGATTTAAGACTAAACCCAAAAGAACAATACCACATGCATAGATATCATGGTCAATGGTGCCGTTGCCGCGAGATTGCGGGGGACAAAGAGTGTTTTCGATGGTTTCATAGATTAACGGTTGGTAATAAGACGGAAAAGCTGATAAGCAATCGCCCAGCATAAGTTCTTTGCGAGAAGAATCCGTAAAATAAACATTATCTAAGCGGATAGCGCGGTGGGTTAAACCAAAGGTTTTGAGGACATCGCAGGCAGAGAGTAATGATAATGACCATGAACGAAAGGTTTCACTATTTAATGGCTCTGATATTTCAATAAAATTATCTGCTCTCGGACCGGTAGGACGATTATAAATTAGGGCAATGGTTTCCGAACTGTTATATATGACATGTCCGTATTCTATTAATTTGAGAATATAAGGAGAGTCAATTGATTTCATGTAGGGGAGATAGGATAAACGAGGCAATTCTTCGGTGCAAATTAAGGCAAATAAGGATCGGGTCGGATTCGTTTTATCGACAGCTACGTAAGCAGAGGCGCCGTTGCTGTTTAATTCTGGCAATGGATTGTTTAAGTTTATTTCAAAACGCTCTTTAAGCAAAATTATATCAGAATTTAGTGGTTGAGCAGTTTCTTCGGTGGTTAATTCTGCTTCTTTAGGAGCTTCTTCGATTTCGTCGGTCATATAAGGTTCTTTCGATAAAGGTTTACCAAATGAGGTCAGTCTAACATTATATTGTTAATAAAGTGCAAATTTTTTGTATTAAAAAGATAAAAATATATTTTAATACAGGCAAGTGGGTATTTTATATGGTTGAAGCATTAAAAAAAGATATGACAGATATATTAGAGGGGACGCATAATGTTGATGCGCCGCATTCTGTTGATTTATCTGTGTTAAATGAAGCTGAAAAGTATCATGTAGATTTGCAAAAGTTAGAAGCTATACCGACTAAAAGCAAAACAGTTGAAGTAACGGCGATTAAACATCATGATGAAAGTTGGGCAATGTTAGATGTAAAGTTGTCTGACGTTATCGGGGTGGTGTTTGAGGAAGCCGATTATCCGGTGTTTATTATACAAGATGATTTGTTGGTTTATATTAATAATACGGCAAAAAAAATGTTGCATGTCGGAGTTAACGAAGATGTGTTACAACATAAATTTTTAGAAATGGTGTATAAGGATGATTGGAATTTATTGGCTAAAAACATCGGAGAAATGTTGACTTCACATAAAGCATTGAAGATAAGGTTTAGTTATAGAGGCGGTAAAATTCAAGAATTAAATCTTAAAGCGGTTTATCTGTCGGATATTGAGCATTTTTCATTTATTTTGACAGGTGAAAAAGTTCAAAGCAAAACTACAGTCGGGAATGGCAATCTATACGATGAAGTTACCGGGTTGCCCAGTTTCTTCTTGTTTGAAGATCGTTTACAGATGGCTGTGTTGACTGTTCGCGAGGCCGATAAGTCGGAAAATAAAAGAAATATTGCGGTGTTAGCAATTAATATTGATAATATTAAGGATTTGAAAAAAATTAATTTTGAGGAAGCGGCAATTAAAAGATTGGCAGATAATTTAGTGTTTAATTTGCCTAAAACAACGACAATTTCAAAGGGATTAAAATATCATTTTTGGATTTTGTTGAGCCGGTTGAAAGATGATTTTGAACTTGATTATTATGTTCGTCGTGTCAAAGAGGTTTTGGACAGCGGGGTCAGTGATAATTTTATGAAACATGACTTGAAATATTCGGTGGGATGCAGTGTTTTTCCGGAAGTGTCACGCACTTCAAAAGAACTGATAGAACATACCATAGCTGCAGTCAGACAGGCACAGAGTGATACAGGTAATTCAATAGTTGTGCGGAAGCGCAAAAGTTAGGATATAATTTTGGAAAAAATGATGCAAAGATTTGTTAAAGTTTAGAAGAATCTGCTTGTTAAAAGATAAGTTTTGTTTTATTTTCAAGCCTAATGTGGAAGGATTGAATTAAAATGGCAGATTTATTTGATGCAAATGAGAATGTTTCCCAGACTTATGATGCTAAGTCTATTGAAGTTTTAGAAGGATTAGAGCCGGTAAGACATCGTCCGGGGATGTATATCGGCGGTGTTGATGAAACGGCGTTACATCATTTGGTGGCTGAGATATTAGATAATTCGATGGATGAAGCTGTTGCCGGATTTGCTAATCGTATTGATGTGATTATGAATGCTGATTATTCGGTTACTATTATTGATAATGGTCGTGGAATACCGGTGGACAGACATCCTAAATATCCCGATAAGTCGGCATTAGAAGTTATTTTGACGACATTACATTCCGGAGGAAAGTTCGGGGGGAGTGTTTATAAGGTTTCCGGCGGATTGCACGGGGTGGGATTATCGGTAGTAAATGCCTTATCGGAAAGTTTAATTGTTGAAGTGGCACGAGATAAAAAACTTTATCGTCAGTGTTATGCTCAAGGAAAGCCTTTAGGCGATTTAGAGTTAGTAGGGACGGCAATTAATCGCAGAGGTACTTCGATTACTTTTAAGCCGGACAAAGAAATTTTCGGAGATACATCGTTGTTGCAGGCTGCCCGTATTTTCAGAATGGCACGCTCAAAAGCCTTTTTATTCAAAGGAATTAAAATATTTTGGAAATGCGCTCCGGAATTGATAAGTGAAGATGATAATGTTCCTCTTGAAGCAGAATTGTGTTTTCCAAAAGGGTTGTTAGATTTCTTAAATTATTCGGTCGGAGCAAAAGCGATTATTAATCGGATGCCGTTTTATGGCGAGGCTCCTTTGGATAATGATGAAGGTAAAGTAGAATGGGCGATTACCTGGCCGGAAGACGAAAATGGTTTTTGTTATTCTTATTGCAATACGGTAATTACTCCTTTTGGCGGAACGCATGAAGCCGGTTTAAGATCAGCTTTGTTAAAGGGGCTTAAAGAATTCGGCGAAATGGTTAATAATAAAAAGGCATCAGGTTTAACGGCTGAGGACTTTTTGAGTGATGCGGCGATAATGTTGTCGGTATTTATACGTGATCCGCAATTTCAAGGACAGACTAAAGATAAGTTAACTTCGGCTAAGGCTGTCAGACTGGTGGAAACTGCAGTTAAGGATTCGTTTGATCATTGGTTGTCATCAGATTTGGAAAATGCTTCGGCGTTGTTGGAATATGCAATTGATAGAGCTGAACTCAGAAAAAAGAAAAAAGAAGAAAAAGAAAAAATTCGCAAAAGTCCGACCAAACGATTACGTTTGCCCGGTAAATTGGCCGATTGTTCGCAAGCAGCAGCGGAAAATACCGAAATATTTATTGTAGAAGGTGATTCGGCCGGAGGTTCGGCAAAACAAGGAAGAGACCGACAGACACAGGCAATTTTGCCTTTGCGTGGAAAGATATTGAATGTTGCGAGTGCTTCGATAGAAAAGATTGCGCAAAATCAAGAAATAAAGGATATGATAGAGGCTTTGGGGTGCGGCACCAAAGATAATTATAAAGAAGAAAATCTTCGTTATGAAAAGATAATTATTATGACCGATGCTGATGTTGACGGAGCGCACATTGCATCGTTATTGATGACTTTCTTTTATCAGCATATGCCGCAATTAATTGCAAACGGACATTTATTTATTGCTACTCCGCCACTGTATAAGATTGCGGTAGGGGGCAAGAATTATTACGCTTTGGATGATGAAGACAAGGATAGAATTTTAGCCAAAGCGGTTAAAGGAAATCAAAAGCCTGATATCAGTCGTTTCAAAGGGTTGGGAGAGATGAGTTCGCAACAGTTGAAAGAGACCACAATGGATAAAAAGAATAGGATGCTATTGCGAGTTTTGATTCCTTCAACGGTTACCGAAGAAGGTCGAGCCGAAGATTTCGCCACACGCAGACAGGTTGAGCGGTTGATGGGAAAAGATCCGGAGCAGAGATTTAAATTTATCATTGAGCGGGCGAAGTTTGCCGGAGACTTGGATATATAAGGAAAATAAAATGAAGCTTACTGCGGTATTGGGAGCGTTATTGGTAGTATTTATTTGGGGTATAAATCCGGCCATAAGTAAGTTAGGATTACAAGAGATACCGCCTTATACCTTTTTAACTATTCGTTATGCTATTACAGCAGCAATATTTTTGCCTTTTGCGCGTCCTTATAAACATGAATTGAAACAAATGTTTATTGTAGCATTAACTTCAAATGTTATTACTAATTTGTTGATTTATGAGGCTTATCGTGATTTATCGCCATCGGCTTGTTCACTATTGTTGCAGACTGAAGGGCCTATTTCGGTTATTATGGCTTGTATCTGGGCAAAAGAAAGTATTAATCTGAAACAATCATTATCGATTATGTTGTCATTTATAGGAGTGGCAGTGATAATGGGAATTCCCCAGATGAGTTTTGTCGGGGTGGCATTGATTTTGTTATCACGTATATTTTGGGGAATTTGCCAGATTGTATTTAAGGATACTAAACATATATCAGTGCCGGTTTTTGCGGCATATTCGTATTTATTTGCTTTGCCTTTTACGGCGGCAGGTTCGATTTTTTACGAACATTATGATTATCGCGAATTGGTAAATATTAATTGGGACATAGCCGGTTGGCCGATGGCTTTTGAGGTGGTGATGCTGACCATTGCAATGTTTATGTGGCAAAAATTGATAGCCGTTAACGGAGTTAATAAGATTGCTCCTTTCAGCACGTTACGCATTATTTTCGGTATTGCGTCCGGTGTTATAATGTTTGATGATGATATTAATTGGCAAATAATGGTTGGCTCGATTTTGGTTACATGGGGTGTAGTTTTGACCATGAAAGAGTTTAATATTATATTGAAGAGCCATGCAAAGTCGATAGTGGTTTATCGCAGAGCCAGACGGTTGTTTATGGAACGTAAGTTGAAAAGAATATCTTTGAGGAAAAAGCACAGATGATTAGAAAATATCAAGAAACAGACGTCGATAAAGTATTGGCGATTTGGCTGGAAGGTTCCAAACAAGCGCATAATTTTGTAGATGGTGAATATTGGCAAAAGATGTTGCCCTCGGTACGCAAGTATTATTTGCCGAATACCGAAAGTTATGTGTTTGAGGATAAACATCAGATTAAAGGGTTTGTCAGCACGATAGACGACAGATATGTCGGAGCATTGTTTGTTGATCCAAAATACCAAAAACAAAGAATTGGCTCAAAGTTGATGAATTATGTTAAAAATATTTATCCGGAATTAACTTTGAAAGTTTTTACCAAGAATGAAGGGGCTTTGCGTTTTTATAAGAAAAACGGGTTCAAAATTATGGCGGAACAAACCGATGAAGGAACAAAAGAACAGGAATTGTTGATGTCGTGGGTGATGGAGTGCAAAACCGGTCATCATAAAAGATATCCGTCAGATTCTTAAAAAAAAGGCCCGGATCTTGTGATCGGGGTCTTTGTTTTTAGAGGTTTTGAAAAAATGCCCAGATTTGCAATGACGCGGCATGGGTATCGCTGCTGTCAACCGTTAGTTTGTGTTCAATGATGGAATTGGCCTCATAAATTACGGGGGAAGTCGCTTCTTTGAATACCGCTATTCTTCGTTTCATTTTGAGGTCGTCTGCACGACGGATTCCCTCTGGTTTTCCGCAATCTGGGCAAGCCTTAAATTGCTCGATTGAGAAAGTTCGCCCACATTTCGGGCAGATGCGGCGGATAGTTGAACGATGAAGTACAACATCTTCAGAAAGTTCAAGAAATACACCGGCAACAGCCAGGTTTTTAGACTTGCGATAGGCAAGAAAATGTTCCCATTGAGGGATGCTCCTTGGATAACCGTCAAGTAGGACAATCATTTTGTTTTTCAGATATTCTCCGTTGAGCAATGGTGCAGCCACGGCCTCGTTGAGTAATCCTTCAAACACCTCGTTGACCATAGAGTTTGAAATTAGGTTGCCTGAATCCATGATGTCTCTGATTGAGCTGTTGCTTTCTGCTTTTTTCCGAAAATAGGCGCCCATTTCGACGGTTATAATCGAAATGTTGGGGCTGGTTTCCGAAAGTTTTTTGAGAGTGTTCATTACTGTGCCTTTGCCGCTTCCGGGAATTCCAAACATCGGAACTAAAATCACATTTGTTTTCATGTTGAAAAATTTTGTTAATAATTAATTAAATATAAAAAATTAGGGTAATTATATTTAAAAAACTTAATTTGGCAAGATGTTTTTTACTTGACAAGGGCGAAAATTATGAGTATGGTGAGCGCAGATTGATTGCTGATGGGGTTATAGCTCAGCTGGGAGAGCGCTTGAATGGCATTCAAGAGGTCAGGAGTTCGATCCTCCTTAGCTCCACCAATTAGAAAAAAGACAGGTTTAATACCTGTCTTTTTCTATTAAATTTTAATGTTTTTGAGAAGATTTTTATATTTCTTACGACGATTATCAAGGCGTTGGCGAAGTTTGCCAAAGCTGAGATTGGCTAGGATTCGATATAGGTAATATTTTAACCGCGTAGAGAATGGGTTGCTATAACTAATAATGTGATTATCTTGAGTAAAGATAGTATTGAAACCATATTCAGCATTGACAGCTTGAATTTCGGAAGCAATGAGGGATAAATCGGCAAATTTGCTAATATTATTGAGTTCGCTAAGATAAATTGTATTTAAGGATTTTTGATTTTTAGTAAAAAAATGATGTTTTTTAGCGAATTCCAAAAGGTTTTTAGTAATATAAAAACGGTCGAAATAGTTTGCCTGTTTGTGATTATTGTAATTATCCATAATTGAGTTAGAATGGATAACATAGTTATAGAGTTTGTCGGTAGTTATATAAATGTTACGAGAGCAGAGTGCGTATTTATACCAAAAGCAATCGTCATCGTGAAGAAAACCATCGGGAAAAGTGATATTATATTTATCAATGATGGATTTCCTGAAGATTTTGTTCCATAAAAAAACGTTTATTTTATGTAACTTTTTATTTATTAATCCTTTAAGCGGAGGATTAAAATAAGCATCGCTATAAGTTCGATCATTTTGTATAATAATATTACTATTGCACATGGCACAATCGGCTTGGTTTGCGGTGATTGTGTCCAACATAATTTTGCACATATCCGGCTCATAGGTGTCGTCAGCATCGCAAAACATAATAAATTCACTTTGCGAATTAGTTAAGCCGACATTTCGAGCTTTGGCCGGACCGGCGTTGGCTTGGGAAAATATTTTGATACGTTTATCTTTGGCGGCATAGTCGTTGAGAATATTAAGGGAATTGTCGGTTGAGCCATCATTGACACAAATGATTTCAATATCTTTGAAGGTTTGGTTGATAATACTGTCTAAACATTTGGGCAAATATTTTTCGGCATTATAAACCGGTATGATGATGGAAATTTGAGACATGCATCAGCCTTTCAAAAATTGGTTAACTGATTTTAGCTTGGCTTTTAACTCTTTTTTCTTGCGTTTGTAGCGAGTGCGAGTTTTGCCGAAGGTAAAATTAACAAGCAAGCGATATTTGAAATACTTGAGCCGATTTTGACGGTAATAAAAAATATCACGCATTAATTCTTTAGATGGGATATTTGTGTAAGTATTTTTATATATAATTTCTTCATAAAAAGGAGTTTGACGAGCATAATTCCACCAAAGATCAGCCATCGGTTGTTGAGGAGAATTCCATGGTTTGATATTTGAGGTATAATGCAAGATATGCGGTTTTGTATAAGCTGAAAGATAGTCAGCTGCAATATCGTCAGCCAAATGCTTTTGAAAGTCAGTATCAAATATCGGCAAATGCCATTGGGTATTCCAAGCAGTTTCAAGAAATTTTACATGACCTTGCAGTACATTATTTAAGATGCATTGATCAACATATAAAGGAGTAATTCGTTGTAAAGCTTTGAAACATTTGATTTCCATATCAAAAGCAGCAAGTTTTTGAATGTCCATAATCATTATACCTGAATTAAAATAATCCTGAGGATTTTGCATTTCGAGCGTCTGGGTAAAATAGTCAGGATAAGATGATTTATCAAGTTGTGATTTATATAAATGTGATTGTATGCCAGTATCCTTGACGGCAGCAATATAATTTGTACCTAAATCGATGTGATATAGTTTAGCTATATCATTCTGAATAACAATATCGCAATCAAGGTATAATACTTTAGTGTATTTATAAAATATCCGAGGAATAAACAGTCTGAAATAGTTGGCAATAGTAAAATGTCCGTGAATTGCGAAATTATATTGATCAAGGTTAGATAATAAAAAATTTATATTAAGAAACCGAATGGATATATTAGAAGTTTGCATTGCTGAGATTTTTTGCTTGTTTTTATCACTTATATTATCTTCTAATATCCAAATATCATAATTATTTTGAGAAGAAGAATTGGCGATGAGAGATTTTAAGCATACCGCCAAATAAGCTGCATAATTATTGTTTGAACAGAAAATAATCGGAACATTATTTTTAGAAAAAGCCGGTAAAGGCGGATTTGCGGAATTGTTGGAGATTTGCAGTTGTTGGGACATGACTTAGCCTTTCAAAAATTGTTTTACGGATTTTAGTTTAATTTTTAACTCTTTTTTCTTGCGTTTATAATGAGCCCGAGTTTTGCCGAAGGTAAGATTAGCAAGCAAGCGGCATCTGAAATAGTTAAGTTTATTTTTTTTGTAATTAACAACATTGCGAATAATGTTATTTTGAAAAATAATTTTGGTATCAATTTTAGCCAATGGTATTTGTTTTATTTTATATTTTTCGCTACAACAGTATATATAAGCACAAGTTAATCTTTCGCTCATCCAAGCTATGTTTCGTTTTTCTTTTTCTTCATACGGAAAATCTTTGAATCTTTGGTAAAGTTCAAAAATTACAGGAAAAATCCATTTGCAATAATCAAAGAAGACTTCTCTCGGCATGATAAAACAGTTAAATAAAGGGCCTGTTTGATTATTTGTAAACGCGTGTTGAAATTTGGCATAATTTTTATCTGAAGATAAAATTTTAAGAACTTCATCGAAAAATATTGGATTAAATCCCCAGTTTTGATGGTCAAGGTAATGCTGGTAGAGACCTTTGTCATAACTAAAGAATTTATCACAAATGATGTCCGCTTGTGAAATGGCCTCATATAATTCGTTATGTTCAAAACATATTTTGTTGTCAGATATTAGGCAAGGAAAATTGAAAAAACGACGATAATGATTTATGCCAATATAATCAGGATTCCCTAATTTATCATAGTTTTTCCAAGCCCAATAAACAGCACTCATTTCATTAAATAGGCGATTTAATTCAGAAATATTATCACCGGTGTCATCGCCAATCATATTATCCAACATCCATTGGTAATCTTCTTGACTCATTTTACCATCTTTACTTGCTTGAGTTGCCAAGATTCTGCCCAAATGAATTGGGATAAAAATATCATCTTTAATTAAATATGCCGGTTTATGGTAACAAACGAGAATTTTAATGTTAGTTTTTTCTGTCATTATTTAAGTCTCCTTAAACAATTCTAAAGCTCTTAGGACTGTTTGGTCCATGTTATAATACTTGTAATCGCCCAAACGTCCAACGAACCATACGTTTTTTAATTCTTTAGCCTTTTTGGCATAGCAGTCATATAAATCCTGATTTGTCTTATCTGGGATCGGATAATATCGCTCATTTTTCCCTTCTTCATACGGACAGGAATATTCATACGAAACAATTGTTTTATCTGCCTTTTCATCGAGGTAATATTTATATTCCACCGAGCGTGTATAGTCATAATTTTCAGGATAATTTATTTGCGGACCAGATTGTAAGTAATTACAATTGTGAATTTTGAACACTATATCTAAACTGCGATAAGGCAATTTGCCTAATTCATAATTAAAATACTCATCAATTGCTCCGCTAAAAAATAGGCGATCATATTCAATATTGTTGCGAATCGAAGCAAAATCCGTGTTCAGCTCAACTTTAATCAACGGATTGTTGAGAATGTTTTTAATCATTGCAGTGTAACCGTTAAGCGGAAGCGCTTGATAACGGTCTTGAAAATAACGGTCGTCACGGCTGATATATACCGGAACGCGCCCACTAACTGAGGCATCTAAATCTTCCGGTTTAACACCCCACTGTTTAATCGTATAACCTAAAAAAACTTTTTCATATATGTATTGTGCTAAAAATTCAAGATCTGAGTCGTTTGATTGGCGAAGTTGCAGAATCGGCACTTTTTGGTTAAAACCGAATTTTTCCAGAAGTTTGGTTTCTAATTTGTTGGCAAGTGATTGCGGAAAAACTTTATGTAAACTGTCAAGGTTAAAGGGAATATTAACCTCAATTCCGTCAATTACAGCCTTAACACGATACATAAAACGATGCCATTCGGTAAAGTTGCTTAAATAGTCCCATACTTCTTTGCTGTTAGTGTGAAAAACATGGGGTCCATATTGGTGAACCGTAATACCGGTTTCTTTATCCTTGTAATCATAGACATTGCCACCGATATGATTACGTCGGTCGATAATCAAAACTTCTTCATGCTTTTGCGAGGCCAAACGTTCTGCCAAGACAATACCGGATAATCCACAACCAACAATGAGGTTTGTTACTTTGCGCATCAATATTTCCTTTTAAGTTCCCAATTCCAAGCGGTTGAGATGATGTCTTTAATATCAGTATATTGAGGTTGCCAGCCTAAAATTTCTTTAGCTTTGGCATTGTCAGCAAAAAGACGAGCCGGGTCGCCGTCACGGCGAGAGGCATATTCCACAGGGCATTTTTTGCCGCTGACTTGTTCGGCTGCATTGATGATTTCTTTGACCGAAGTGCCGATACCGGTGCCAAGATTAATACAACCGTTATAAGTTCCCTGTTTTTCCAGAGCCAGACGATGAGCCACAGCTAAATCTTCAACATGGATGTAGTCGCGGATGCAAGTGCCGTCCGGAGTATCATAATCAGTACCAAAAACTTGAATGATGTTGCGTTTGCCAAGAATTGTTTGTAATACCAAAGGAATTAAATGTGTTTCCGGTGAGTGACTTTCGCCGATTTTGCTGTCTTGAGAACATCCGGCCGCATTAAAATAACGTAAAGCAATATGTTGCAGTCCATAGGCTCGCTCATAGTCGGCAAAAATTTGCTCAATCATCAATTTGGTGCGTCCGTAAGGATTAATCGGATTTTGCGGATGTTTTTCGTCAATAGGGGTATATTGCGGCTCGCCATAGGTGGCACAAGTGCTGGAAAAAACAATTTTTTTAACATTGTGTGCTAACATCGTATGAAGCAGATTAGTCGTGCCGATGACGTTGTTGTAATAGTATTTTTCAGGTTCAGCTACACTTTCTCCGACATAAGCAAAGGCGGCAAAATGGATAACAGCATCAATCGGATAAAAAGTGAACAACTTATCAAGAGATAGTAAGTCCATAAGATCTGTATAGATAAAAGCGGCACGTTCGTCAACAGCTTCGCGATGGCCATAATATAAATTGTCCGCGACTATCACTTCATAGCCTTGATCAAGCAGGTGGCGAACAGTATGAGAGCCGATGTAGCCGGCACCGCCCATAACTAAAATCATGCAACCTCCCGCAACAGTTTTTCTTTGTTCTCAATCTTTTTGCCAATTCCTTGGTATTTGAAACCGTTGGCAAGTGCTGATTCGATATTTATCAAATTGCGGCAGTCAACAATGTTTTTGTGATGCATTAAAAGTCCGGCACGAGTTAAATCCAAACTCTTGAATTCCCCCCATTCAGTTAAAATTGCCAAAACATCAGCATCTTTTAGGCATGAATACATATCATCGGCATAGCTGATTTTGTCGCCTAAAAGGCGGCAAGCAGTACCCATAGCTTTAGGATCATAAGCAGTGATGTCGGTTTTATGTTCAAGCAAATTGTATACAATATCCATGGCCGGACTCTCGCGGCAATCATCAGTTCCGTCTTTGAAAGCTAAGCCCAATACAGCTATTTTGGGATTAGGAATATCTTTAACCGCATTGAGAATCCTTTCAGCCATTTGCTGTTTGCGTTTGGTGTTGCCGGCAATGGCCGCATTAATCAAGGTCATTTCCACATCGTTTTGGCGTGCCATATAAGACATAGCCATAGTATCTTTAGGAAAACAACTTCCGCCATAACCGGGACCGGGGTTTAAGAAACGATTACCAATGCGGGTATCTAACCCCATGCCTTGGGCTACTTCGGTAATATCGGCACCGGTTTTTTCGCAAAAGTCAGCCATTTCGTTTATATAATGAATCTTGATTGCTAAAAAAGCGTTAGAGGCATATTTTATGGTTTCGCTTGAACGACGTTTGACAAACAGCATATTGGTTTTGCCAGCGAATGGTTTATAGAGCTCTTTGATTACATTGCGGGCTTTTTCAGTATTGGCACCGACAACAATGCGATCGGGGTGGAAAAAGTCATAAACGGCAAAACCTTCGCGCAAAAATTCCGGTAAAGAAACAACATCAAAATCAGCGAACGGATTTTTTTTGCTGATAAGGGCTTCGATATCATCGCCGGTACCGACCGGAACGGTTGATTTGGTTGCAACTACGGTATATCCTTGTAAATATTCGGCTAACTCGGTTGCAGCTGCGTGAATATATTTCATATCGGCTTCTTTGGTTACCGGATGCGGCGGAGTGCCAACGGCAATTATAACCAAATCGGCTGTTTCAATACCTTCCTTCATTGAAGTGGTAAATTTGATTCTTCCGGCAGCGAAATTTTTGTGAAAAAGCTCTTCCAGACCATCTTCGTAGAGAGTAATTTTGCCGGATTTTAAAGCTTCAATTTTTTGAGGATCGCGATCAATACAGGTTACTTCGTTTCCCAATTCAGCCAAACCTACTCCGGTGGGAAGTCCGACGTATCCGGTTCCGATTATTGCGACTTTCATTTTAGATGGCCTCCTTGAATAAGTCAATTTGTGTTTTGAAATAAGCTATGGTTTTATCGAGCCCTTCATCCAGCTTTATTTTCGGTTCCCAACCTAATTCGGTTTTAGCTAAAGTAATGTCGGGACGACGCAGACAAGGATCATCGGCAGGTAAATCGCGGTATACTATTTGGGAAGAACCGCCGATTTTAGCGATTACTTTTTGAGCCAATTCTTTGATGGTGAATTCTCCGGGGTTGCCTAAGTTGACAGGACCGGTAAAATCTTTGGGTGAATTCATCATGCGAATCAGACCTTCGATAAGGTCATCAACATAGCAGAATGAACGAGTTTGATTACCTTGACCGTAAATAGTTAAATCTTTTCTGCTTAAGGCCTGACAAATAAAATTGGAAACGACTCTACCATCATGAGGATCCATGTTTGGTCCGTAGGTGTTAAAAATACGTACAACTTTTATGTTAACACCCTCGTGACGGTGATAATCAAAAAACAGACTTTCCGCACAACGTTTGCCTTCATCGTAACAAGAACGAATCCCAATCGGATTGACATTTCCGAGATAGGTCTCGGGTTGGGGATGAACTAACGGATTGCCATAAATTTCCGATGTTGATGTTTGTAAAATAGTGGCATGGTGTTTTTTAGCCAAATCCAGCATATTAATTGCACCGAGTACGCAGGTTTTGGTTGTTTGGATAGAATGAGAACCCTGATAAGCAGGAGGCGAAGCAGGACATGCCAGGTTGTATATTTGATCTATTTTAGTGTCATTGATTGAAAGAGGTGAACAAACATCATGCTCAATAAAACGAAAATTAGGATTATTTAATAAATCAGCGATGTTTTGTAATCTTCCGGTATAATTGTTGTCAATACAAATAACCTTGTCACCATTACTAATAAGTCGATGACATAAGTTAGAGCCTAAAAAACCTGTCCCGCCAGTTACGAGAATACTATTCATTTGATACCTCTGTTTTCGAATTTTTCAAGTTTAGTTATTATATCGTTTATTATCGGAGTCAATAAGTTTTTTTTGCAACAGGAACATTTTATTAAATAAAGTAAAATTTGTGAAAAAATGCTTGCAATTTTGTAAAGATATGTTTAAAAAGGCGCTTGAGAATCGGTTGGCGGTTTTCGTAATAATAATTCACACGCGGATTTTTAGCGGAATTAGGATTTTTATTTTTAATTTCGTTTCGGTGCTTGGAACTTTCAAGTTTTAGCAGAATCCGCGGAGGTTTAACCGAAAAAGAAGGATATAAAAACATGACTCTTCCTACATTTACTCTGCGCCAGATGATTGAAGCCGGCGTTCACTTTGGTCACCACGCTCGTCGTTGGAATCCGAAAATGGCAGCTTATATTTATGGCAAAAGAGATAATATTCACATTATTGATTTGCAAAAGACTTATCCGATGCTTTATCAGGCAATGGCTACAACCAAAGAGATTGCAGCTCAAGGCGGTAAGGTTTTGTTTGTTGCAACCAAGCGTCAGGCTCAGGATATCATTAAAGAAAATGCCGAGCGTTGCGGACAGTATTATGTTAACCAACGTTGGTTGGGCGGTATGTTGACTAACTGGAAAACAGTTCACAAGTCAATTACCCGTTTGGTAAAACTTAATGATATGTTTGAGAAAGGCGATTTGGCCGGTTATACCAAAAAAGAATTGCAAGGTATGAGAAAAGAACAGGAAAAATTGAATCTGGAATTGGGCGGCATCATGAATATGGGCGGTCAGCCGGATTTGTTGTTTGTTATTGATACCTGCAAAGAATCTTTGGCAATTAAAGAAGCTAAGAAGTTGGGTATTCCGGTTATCGGTATTTGTGATACTAACTCTGATCCTGAGGCGGTTGACTTACCGGTTCCCGGTAATGATGATGCAATCAGAGCTATTCAATTTTATTCCGAGATGATTTCTGCCTCGGTATTGGATGGTATGCAGGCACAAATTGCCGCTCAAGGTGTCAAAGTTGAAGAAATGGTTGAAGAAATAGCCGCTGAGAAGAAAGATGCTCCTAAAGCTCCGCGCAAGAGAGCAACTAAAAAAACAGCTGATAAAAAAGAAAAAGCTGAATAATTTTCAGGCTATTTGAGCGAATGAGGGCGGTGTTGCGCCGCCCTTTATTAAAATTAAATATTTTTAAGGGTTTATAGAAGATGACAGAGATTACTGCTGCTTTAGTTAAAGAGTTGAGAGAAGCTACCAGTGCCGGTATGCTTGATTGTAAAAAAGCTTTGGTTGAGACCAATGGCAATTTTGAAGAAGCTGTTGATTGGTTGAGAAAAAAAGGTTTGGCAACCGCGGCTAAAAAAGCCAGTCGTATTGCTGCCGAAGGTTTGGTTTCGATTTATGTCGAGGGAAATAAAGGTGCAATAGCCGAAGTTAACTCAGAGACTGACTTTGTTGCTAAGAATGAAATTTTCCAAGAATATGTTGCCGATGCAGCTAAAGTTGCTTTGATGGCTGCCGGTGAAGTTTGTGATATGAAGACTTTTCATTGTCCGAAATGCAATAAGACTTTTGAGGAGCGTTTGACCGATATGATTGCCAAAATCGGCGAGAATATGAATTTGCGTCGTGCGGCAATGATTCAGGTTAATGAAGGTGTAGTTGCTTCGTATTTGCACAATTGCTGTGGCGAAAATATCGGTAAAATCGGTGTTTTGGTTGCTTTAGAGTCAAAAGCCGACAAAGCGAAACTGTTAGAATTGGGCAAACATATAGCCATGCATATTGCGGCTTCTGCTCCGATTGCTTTGAATATTGCTTCGGTTGATCCGGCGGCGGTTGAGCACGAAAAATCAATTTTTGCCGAACAGGCTAAAGCTTCGGGCAAACCGGAAAATATCATCGAGAAGATGGTTGAAGGTCGTGTTCGCAAGTTTTATGATGAGGTTGTTTTGGAAGAACAGGCTTATATTATGGATCCGGACAAGAAAGTTAAGCAAGTTATTGCTGATGCCGAAAAAGAATTGGGTGCCGAGATCAAATTGACCAATTATGTTCGTTTCAAATTGGGTGAAGGTTTGCAAAAGAAAGAAGAAGACTTTGCAGCGGAAGTTGCAGCTCAGTTGAAGAAATAAGCAAATCATATAAGATAAAAGCGGTTAAGCAGAAATACTTAGCCGCTTTTTTTTATTTTTTGGTATATTCAAGCACACTGTCGTTAACAAAAACCAATTCCACACCGGCTTGGGCGAACATTTCTTCGGATTCCTGTCCGGCATGGTATTTGTTTTCGGCGATAACTTTTTTGATGCCTGAAGATATTAAAAGCATGGCACAGGTGCGGCAAGGTGTCATTCCTACATAAATAGTAGCACCGTCAATAGCGACTCCGCGTTTAGCAGCTTGACAAATGGCATTTTGTTCGGCGTGAACGGTGCGAATACAATGGTCATGCAATTTGCCGTCGGCTTCATAAGAGGCGCGGATTAAATGTCCGACATCATCACAATGAGGAAGACCGGACGGAGCTCCGGCATAGCCGGTGCATAAGATATGATTGTCTTTAACAATGACGCAGGCACATTGGCCACGGTCGCAAGTTGAGCGTTTTTGCAACGCATGCATTACTTCTAAAAAATATTCATCCCAGGTTGGTCGCATGGCAGTCTCCTTTTTTTTTGCAGATAAAACATTTGTCAAAAGTTTAACAGAGTGTAGATTTTATTGTCAAGGATTCATTAAATTTATATATAAAGGTAATAAAAAAATATTTTTTTTGTTGACAAAGGTAAAAACATACATATATCCTAATTGAGTCATTTAAGCGACGAAAGGTTTTTTTATGGTTGCAAGTCAATATAACAAGTTTATTGTTCCGGCTGCTTATTATATAAGCGGTTTGGGTTTGGCTTGCATTATTTTCAGCTTTATTTTTTACTTGATTATCAGCCTCTGAGCATTTTTATAATTCCGTTGTTGCGGTGATGTGGGTGCTCAGGGGGTGAGCACCGACACATTACCGTTTTTTGTGTTTAATTTTATGATAATCAAGAGGATATAATGAATAATAATTTAGATAAAAAAGTAGCAGAAGTAAGAGAAGCGTTCGGTGAATATTTCACGTTGGTCGGCGGTAAAAAATTTAAGCAATTTTATTATGATTGGCATGTAGATAATATGATTGCTCCGTTTGCCGGAATGGCTGAGTATTTTTGCCAAAATTACGGAGATGATGCTAAAGAAAAGTTTCATGAATTTGCACAAGACGTAAAACAATGGCTTAATGATTATGATGTTGATAAACCGGAGATTTCACAGGTTGATGCCAAAAAATATTCGCGAAGCAATGATGGAAAATTGAGAGAATTGTTAGACGGGGTGCGGACTTTCGGTTTTGAATTCAGACAATTTGTATATAGTTTCGGGACTAAAGAAGATCATAACAATGAATTTGGTTATTGGCCGGTTAAGGCTAATATGCCATATGCATGCAAACATGGTCTTATGGTAGCTAAAGATGTGGTAGAATTTATGGATAAGAATTTCGCGGAATTGTCCGGCAGTGAAAATGTTTATCGCAGCGCACAAAAGTGTGTTGACAGTTATTTAAGAGAAAATATCTGCAAGCAATATGTATATCACAATGGATATAGTTTTGATGACAGAAAGACTGCAATTAAAAAATTACATGATTTACGTAATCAACTGAGTTTGGTTTATCGTCAGACTGACATGTTTACCGCACAGCAAAATGATTTGTTTCAGCGTGAGTTTGTTAATGGGACGAGAGTAAAAAATCGTTATTGGCCGGATGGATTCGAGTTGGAATTCTATGTTCCGGAAAAATTGGGTGATTATCATGTATTGGCTGATTATTTAACACAAACAATCGGTTGGAATAAGTTTTATTTTACCAATAAAGATCCGTCAGTTTATGCTGATAGGGAATCGGCAGGGGTTATTATGCGCGATGAAAGTTTGGTTCCTTATGAAGGATTGGCTCCGGTTGAATTTGCCAGTAAGATAATGTATAGCAAAGAAGATGAGCAGCATTGTTTGAAGATTTTTGATGCTTTTGATCAGGGGCATGTTAATAAACATTGTTCTTTGCATCAACATTTGTGTTCCGATAATTTGAATATGGATGCGTATAAACGTTTGGTAAAGCGAATGATGCAACATGAAGACGAAATTGTCGGCGCTTTTGCAGCACCGGAGCGTCGAGATAATAACTTATTGTATGCAACTTATATCAGTCGTAATTTAAGTTCGCAAGGCAAGAGAGATTATCCATTTTTGGCTTTGATGGTTGATATGTGTGATACTAAAACCGAATTGCAAGAAATGGTATCATTCGGCAACAAATATAAAACACTTAATGTTATGCCGGAACACACTATTGAGATGAGAGCAATGAATGCAAATTTCAATAAGAATTTTGTGGCGGCTTATTTGCAATTCAATCGTGAATTTGTGGCAGCGGCTGCGGAAAATAATCCTCGCCATGTAAACAGAGAATTGTTGAATAAATATACATGGTATAATAATGAACTAAGTGATGATAAGACAGTTATGCATCCGCTTAATTACGGTTATGATGAAGTTCCGCACGATTCATATCGTCCGATGAAACGACCTGTGGCACCAACTGTAATTAAGCAAGAACAAGATTATAACAGGATGGTAGCTCATGCACTCCAGGCTACCGGAAAATTGCCTTATTATAATCCGGCAGCACTTAAGATGATGAGAGAGGTAAGACATGCAGGATAAAGTATTTGATGAAGTTAATTCACTATCGAATTGTGAATTGATAATAACCTGTGAGCATGGAGGTGCACAAATCCCCGAGGAATATAATTCCTTGGGGGTGAGTGCGTCAAATTTGGACACGCATATTGCCAGAGATAAAGGTGCGCGGGAAGTAAGCAGGTTGTTGGCGCAAAAATTGGGTTGTTACGCTATTACGGGTAAATATTCGCGCTTGTTGATTGATTTAAATCGGCGGACAAATGAGGCAGATTTAATTGTTGCAACCAGTGATAAGACAGATATTCCGGCGAATCTGAAGATTGATGAAACGGAAAAATGTAAACGTCTGGAAAAATATTACTATCCTTATTATGAGGCGATTGAAAAACAAGTGGCACATATAAAAAGTTTGGGTAAGAAACCGGTGTTTTTTTCCGTGCATAGTTTTACGCCACAGCTGAAAGGCGGAAGTTATCGTCCGTGGAATGCAGGAATTTTATGGCATAAACCTTCGGTATTAGCGCAATTTGTTTATGAAAAATTGCAGAATCGGGCAGACAAAAAAGTCGGAGCAAATGTGCCTTATGATTTGCAACAAGCTAATACGGGTGCGGTGGTGATTTGTGGAGAAGAAAAGGGATATGATTACGGATTGATTGAAATTCGTGATAATGAATTTGATAATATGGACAAAGGTGCCGGATGGTGGGCTGATAATTTGGCCGATATTTTACACAAGTATTTAACGAAATAAAAAATATATATTTTTTTTAGACAAAAAATGTTGCAAAATAATTAAAAGTGTGATATGTGGGGAATAATTAACATTATTATTAATTTAAATAAATATTACTATGGAAAAGAAAAAAGTTTTTTCTGCCGTATGTTATGCTGCGGCAGGGGTTTCTGGGGCAATGGTTTCAATAGCCTTGTTTGATGTGTTGAAATCCTCACTATTATGGGTGGCCGGAGGCGCTTTTGTTCTTCTCGTGCTATTATTCCTGTATGATTGCAGGGTGATTGCATGGATGATAAAGAAAATCCGTCCCAATACCACCAGTTCGTGGCGGGAAAAATATATAGGGACGCGCCAACTATATCTGGCAGCGGCGTTTCTATTTTTTTTATTGCTGATATCTCTCATTATGGGGCTATCCGTAGCTCCTACGAGAGTTGATAAAGAACACTTCATCAATGATGAAGAATACCACGTGTTGGAAGCATATCTGGATGGCTATGTAACCAACAATTCCTTTGAAAATAAGGAGTGGCTGGAAGCCTATTCTTATCTTGAAGGAAAAAGTTTCACTGATGAACAATTATCCGTGCTTACGTATTATATTATGTGGTGCGGTGAGGATTTTCCCAGAACAACAGTGGCCAAGAAACTGCTGTCAGGAGAAAAAATCATAAGCTCGGATTTTTCCGAAGATTATTCATACCATAAGCTGTGGATTCTTCGTGCAGTTTGGGACGGGAAGATTTCCTATAAGGAAATACGTAACTGGCCTAACGGGACAGTATATCTTATAGATATTGACAATCTGAAGTATGACCGAAAAGGAAAAGCTATCGTCACAAAAGAGCTGCGTAAACGGCTTAAAATCGGGCCGTTGACAGCTGAGGAAATTCTTGATGTCGGGTATATTCCTCCGGCTGATACCTCGGTTGCCGTGAAAAAATACAATGGAGGGTTGTTGTATTACACGGGAGTGCCGTGGAGAATTTATGATTTGGATGAGGAGTATGAAGAATAAGAATAACCCCGTTGTTCGACTTAAGCTGAATGACGGGGTTGTTTTTTAAGCGAGGAGTAATTCGTCAATGTTGCGGCGAGCTTGAATTATTTTTTTCGATACATCGGTTCCATAAATATCCAGCCCATCAGCTTTGATGAGATTTACATCTTTGATGCCGTAAAAATTTTGCGCCAGATTTTTGATATACTCGAAGCCGAAATTATCGTCATTATAACCGCCTTTGGTGGTGACATAATAAAGTTTTTGAGCGCGACATAACGGAATTACATCGCCTTTAGGAGAGAAGTTGAAAAGCAAACCGATTATATTGATATGTTCAATATAAAGTTTGAGCCAAGTCGGAAAAGATAAATCCCAATAAGGAGCGGCGATGACAATTATATCGGCGGAGGCAAAGTCTTTTGCCAAATCAAACAGGGCATCGTCAAATTGTTTTTGTTCAACCCATTGAGTGCGCAGATTCAGCATATATTCATCCAACGGTTTGAGACCTAAAGTCGGAACGTCAACTTGTTTGACTTTGGCTTTCAGCTTGTCCACCAAATAGTCGGCCAGGATTTTGGTGCGGGATTCTTTGCGAACACAGGTATTAATATAAAGTAATTTCATTTGCTTCTCCTAAAATTAAAACAGCGGATTATAAGCCCATTGTAACAAAGCTTGACGTTGGCGGCGGCGACAGTCAAAGTCCAGAATCGGACAGTTTTTCCTTACTTGGATATAGTGCCGTTTGAAGGCACGCCAACGTTTGATTTGCCAAGCATCAATTTCAGGGATACGGCGTCCCATATAATAGCGGCAATACCATTGAAACCAACCGCGCGGGTCGGGACCGATAATCCAACCGCGGCGGCGCCATTCGGATAATGACATACGCGATTTTATTTTAAAATAATTAATCCCGGCATCGGCTTGCGGCAAGGATAATTTGGCATTTTTGAACCATTGGTAAGGGAATTCTTTTTTACAATCATTAAGATAGTGTCCCTCAAAAATACCCAAGGCCAGCATTTGCGGCGGAGTCAGGTCAGGTGTGAAATCAGGGGCAAAATCTTCACCTTCGCTGGCGGTATAAAAATATTCGTAATTTTGTTGCATTTTGTCGTTGACCAGCATGGTGACCTCCGTGAATTTAAATAATAACGGCAGAGGCAAAAACAATCGGTTTGATGATATTTTTCTTGCCAAGCGATTAAATTTGCCATAATAATTGTTATCGGTTTATGAGGAAGATAAGATGGCAGACCAGTTTTCGCGCAGTGAATTGATTTTCGGGACAGAGGCTTTGAAGAAGCTGAAGACATCGCGTGTGGCGGTGTTCGGTGTCGGCGGAGTAGGAAGTTATGCGGTTGAGGCTTTGGTAAGAGCGGGAATCGGGGCAATAGATTTGATTGATAGTGATAAATTTGAAATCACTAATTTGAATCGGCAGTTATATGCCTTACATTCGACCATCGGACAATATAAGGTTGAAGCGGCGGCACAGAGAATCGCGGATATTAATCCAGATTGCAAAGCTGTAACGTATAAAATGCGTTATTTGCCTGAAACAGCAGAGCAATTAGATGTGGCAAAATATGATTACATTATTGATGCGATTGATACGATAAGTGGTAAAATCTGCTTGATTGAAGCGACAAAGCGCGCTAGTGTAGCGATGATATCGGCAATGGGGGCCGGTAACAAGATTAATCCGGCGCAATTTGAAGTTGCGGATATTTATCAAACCAGTGTTTGTCCGTTGGCGGCAATTATGCGTAAGGAGTTGCGTAAGCGCGGAATTGATAAGTTAAAAGTGGTTTATTCTAAAGAAGCACCGCATAAAAACAAAAGCGAGATTATCGGTTCGACTTCATTTACGCCGGCAGTGGCCGGATTGATTATGGCCGGAGAAGTTATTAAAGATTTGATTAAGAAGGACTAAATAGAAATGGGAAGAAGTAAAACTTTTATAATGATGACAGTGTTAGTGCTGATTTTTATGTTTTTCGGCAACATGATCGGTGGTGTGCAGGGCATGAAAACAGCTTTTTTAATTGCTTTAGGGCTTAATTTTTTCAGTTATTTTTTTAGTGATAAATTGGTATTAAAGCAATATAAAGCGATGGAAGTTTTACCGGAGCAGAGCCCGAGATTTTATCAGATAGTGCAACGTTTGGCGTATAATGCCAATTTGCCGATGCCTAAGGTTTATATCATTCCGGAGAATGTGCCGAATGCTTTTGCAACCGGACGTAATCCGAAACATGCGGCGGTGGCGGCAACGCAAGGGTTATTGAAAATATTGTCGGAGCGGGAAATTGAAGGTGTGTTGGCACATGAAATGAGCCATATTCGCCATTATGATATTTTGACCGGAACAATTGCGGCAACGTTTGCCAGTGCGATAGCTTATTTGGCGAATTTTGCGAGAGCAAGGAGTGATGGAAATCAACAACGCGGAAACGGAGCTTTGGCAATATTATTGATGCCGATTGCGGCGGCGATTGTGCAAATGTCAATTTCGCGCGAACGTGAATATAAAGCTGATGAAGGAGCGGCTCGTTTGACCGGTCATCCGGAGTGGTTGGCATCGGCTTTGCAAAAATTAGAAGATGCGGCTAAAGGAAATTTGTTGAATAATGCAACTTCGCAAACATCACATATGTTTATTGTAAATCCGTTTAGCGGTATTCCGGGGTTGGCAAGATTATTCAGTACCCATCCTTCAACCGAGGACAGAATAAAGAGGTTAAGGGCCATGCATGGAGAATTGATGTAGGCTAGTGGAAGCTGTTAATCAGCGATCCGGCCAACATATACCATCCGTCAATCAAAACAAAAAATATAACTTTGAACGGAAGTGAAATTACACTGGGCGGTAACATCATCATACCCATGGACATAAGGACGGAAGCGACTACCATATCTATTATTAAAAAAGGGAGATAAATTAAAAAGCCTATTTCAAAAGCACGACGCAATTCGCTGATCATAAATGCGGGAATGGTTATTTTAAGCGGTGCTTCTTCAACTTTTTCGACTTTGTCTTCGGGGGAAGACAAATCGTTAAATAACATTAAATCTTTTTCGCGGGTGTTATTGACCATAAATTCTTTTAAGGGTAAAGCTGCTTTTTCCAGTCCTTCGGAAAGTTCAATTTTTTCATCAATAACCGGTTTGATGCCTTCTTCCCATGATTTTTCAAAAGTGGGCGACATAATAAATATGGTCATGAAAAAAGCTAATGAAATCAAAACCATATTAGGAGGGGTAGCATTGGTAGCAAGCGCGGAACGGGTGAGCGAAAAGACTACTATCAGGCGGGTGAACGATGTCATCATAATGACAATAGACGGAGCCAAAGATAATACGGTAATAAGAGCCAATACACTAAAGATACGCGCGGTGGTTGATCCGGTTGAAGCATCATCAATGTTGAGGCTGATAGTTTGGGCGCAAGCTAAATCACAGACAAAGAATCCGGCAATCAATAAAGTTAGAATAAAAGATATTTTTTTTATCATTTGGCGGAACCTTTCACTTTGGTTTGGTCAATAATTATTGACGAATCGGCTCCTACTAACAACAGGTAGCGGTTACCATCGTTTTCGAGTAAAACTACCGAATTGCGGGGGTCAAGACGACGTTGTTCAATGATATTGATATGATTGGTCTTTTTAATTTTTTTACATAAGCATAAGTCAGCACCTTTGTTTTGCAACCATTTAAGCAAAGCAATAGTAATAAGTGCTAAACCGAGTACAAATATTAAACCTAAAATTGCCGTTATGATTTGTCCGTTTCCCATGGAAATCCTCTTACAGTTACGGGTGAATTATATTCTTCTTAAGGGTAAAGAGTCAATAAAAGCCTTGCGCTTGTGAATAGAGTTTGTTACAAATTGAATTGTTATGAAAAATGAAAAAGAAATTGTAAGTTTAGAGCGTAAATGCGGTGATTTGCGTAATATGGACGCGGTCGTCGGAGCTTTTGCGCGTAAAATATTGGGAAAAAAAGCTTTTATTGAGGCAGATGTTATTGCTAATTGGAGCGATATTGTCGGGGAAGAATTGGCTAAACTGACTAAGCCGGTAAAAATAGAATTTAAGAAAGATGAACGCAAAGGAGGGGTGTTGCATATTGAAGCGGCCAGTGGTGCAATGGCATTGGAATTACAGCAGAAATCAAAAATTGTGTTAAGCAAAATTAATGTGTATTTCGGTTATGAGGCAGTGGATCGTTTGCGAATAATGCAGAATCTGCAGATAGTTAAGAATATCTCTTTATCTAGTGATAACTCGGAAAAAAAACTTGTTAGCGAAGAAGAAGAAAATTATATTAGGCAACAGTTGGAAGGAATTAATAATCCGGAATTGTGCGCAGCATTAGATGAGTTGGGGCGCGCGATTGTGATTAATAATAAAAAAAACGGGTAGAAAAATGGAAAAATTTATAAAAAAAATCAGTGCGTTGGTTGCCGGGGGAGTAGTTTTTCTGTTAGCGGCATCTTTTTATTTATCGTTAAAAGGTTTTGAATATGACGAACAACAAGGGTTCGTGTTAAAATCGGCTTATGCGGCTGATAATACCGAGATAAAAAAAGAAATTCCGCTTAATTTTGCTTTTCCAGAGGATCATGTTTTAGGCAAGCAAAATGCTAAGGTTACCATTTATGAATATTCATCTTTCGGATGTTCGCATTGTGCAGATATGCATTTGGAAGTGTTGCCTGAAATTATTAAAAAATATGTTGATAACGGTGCAATAAAAATAGTGTTTGTCCCGTTGCCTTTGGATAAAAATTCAATGGATGCCGCTTTATTGGCAGAATGTGTGGCTAAAGATAAATATTTTGATTTTGCGAATTTGTTATTTAAAAAACAACGTGATTGGATGATGTCTTTTGATCCGCAAAAAGAGTTAAAACGTTTGGCTGCTTTAAGCGGTGTGGGAAGTGAAAGAGCGGCGATTTGTTTGAAGGATGACAAGACGGCGGCACGTATATTGGGTGATAGAAAAGTCGGTTTGTCGGAATTGGGAATTCAAGGAACCCCGACGTTTATAATATCATCAAGTAAAAGTAATGAGGCTATAACCGGAAGCCACTCTTTTGATGCGATGACACAAATTATAGATAAGCATTTGAGTGCGGTTTATAATTAGTCTGTGGAATAATTGATTTTTTTAATAACTGCTTAATAAATAGTGTTGTAGGCTCTCACTCATGATAAAAATGCCAAAAGACGTTGAACTATTGGATAAAAGAATTGCCGAATTGCAAGCAAAAGAGGCTTGTTTACGGCGGGAGATTACGGATAATTCCGATAAATCGCGGGCATCGCGAATCGGTTTGAGAATCTGTGCCGATTTGTTGTCAGCGGTGATCGTGGGGGCAGCGTTGGGGTATGTTTTGGATAATTGGTTCGAGACAAAACCTTGGTGTTTGATTGTTTTTTTAATTTTTGGCGGGGCTGCCGGCGTTTTGAACGTGTATCGCTTGGCCAAAGCTGAAGAAAGTAAAAAATAGGAGTTGGAATTTATGTCTAATCCGATGGAGCAGTTTGAGATAAAAACGATTATGCCGATAAAAATCGGTGATGTTGATGTGTCATTTACCAATTCGTCATTATTTATGGTGATTGCGGTGATTGCTTGCACATTTATGTTCGGGCTGTGTTTGCGTAAGCGGACGTTGGTGCCGAATACAGCTCAATCTTTGGTCGAAAGTTTATATGAATTTGTCCATAATCTATTGCGCGAGAATGTCGGCGTTGAAGGATTGAAATATTTTCCGTTTATATTTACGGTATTTACTTTTGTAGCATTTGGTAATGTTTTGGGATTGTTCCCGTATGCGTTTACTTTTACATCGCATTTAACGGCCGTAGGTTGTTTGTCGATTATAGCTTTGTTGTTTAATGTTTGCATCGGTATTAAGAAGAAAAAAATCGGTTGGTTGCGGACTTTTTTACCGAAAGGAATACCTTATGCCTTGGCACCATTAATTGTGCCGATTGAGATGATTTCGTTTCTGTCAAAGCCGTTTAGTTTGACAGTGCGTTTGGTTGCTAATATGACTGTCGGTCATATTATGTTGAAGATTATCGCCGGCTTCATTGTCGGGCTGGGGGTATTAGGGGCGGTCCCGCTGTTGTTTGACAGCGCGATTATATGCTTTGAGATTTTCATCTCTTTGCTGCAAGCCTTTATTTATACAGTGTTGAGTTGCATTTACCTCGGTGATGCGATTCATGAGCACTAATATAATTATTAACACGAAACTTATTTATTAAATGAAAGGATTAAAATTATGGAACCGTTAGCTTATTTAGGTGCTGGTTTGTGCGCTTTGTCAATGACTGTTGCTGCTTGGGGTGTGTCTCAGGTTTGGACAACCATCATTTCTACCGTAGGACGCAATCCTCAAGTTAAAAAAGATGTAGATATTTATGGTTGGGCCGGATTTGCCGCCGTTGAAGCCATTGCATTGTATGCTTTGGTTATTGCTTTGGTTATGTTAACCGGCAACTAGTTTATATTTATTGATAATCCTTATCATAGGCGGAAGCTCATAATTTCGGAGTTTCCGCAGTGATAAGGCAAATTGAGGTTTTGAGATATGCCACAGTTAGATTTTAGTGTTTTTCCGTCGCAGTTTTTTTGGCTGACGATTTGTTTTTTCACTTTGTTGTTTATAATGAGCAAATTCATTATTCCTAAGACAGCGGAAATGATAAATCTGCGTAAAGAGAAAATTGACGGCGAGTTAGCCAAAGCAGCTGAGCTGAAAAAGCAAGTCGAGGAAGGAATAGCACGTTATGAGACGGCTGTGCGCGAGGCCAGTCAAAAAGCCAATATGGAGTTACAAAAGACAAAAGACGAGTTGAACGAAACAGTTACTCGCAAGCAATCAGATTTGGCAGCCAGACTTAATGCTGAAATAGAGCAAGGGGAAAAACGTATTGATGCGGCAAAGAATAAAGCTTTGCAAAAGATAGGAGATGCTGCAGTAGCCTTGGCGGTTGATGTGTTAGCAAAGGTGGGGTTTGCCGGAGTTAGTTTGGATAAGGCACAAAAGGTGCTGGACAGCTTGAAGAAGGAATAGGCAGATGGATGAAGTTATGCCCAATAAAGAAATCATAGATGCTACGCAAGATGCAGTGTTGAATGCTGCGGAAAGCGTGGCAACAGCCTTGGAGAATACGGCACAAGAGTTGGGTGCACACGGACATGAGGCTTTTTATTTGGAAGCCGAGTTTTGGGTCGGTGCGGCGTTTGTGTTGGTGGTTTTGTTGTTGGCACGACCGGTTGGCAAGGCTGTTATGGGGTTGTTGCGCGGTCGAGGTGAACAAATTGCCCAACGAATTAAAGATGCAGTTGATTTAAAAGAAGATGCTCAGAAGATGTTGGCGGAATATGAGCGCAAATTCCGCGGAGCAGAAAAAGAGGCAGCTGAGATGTTAAAACGTTCCGAACATGAGGTGGAGGTTTTGAAGAGAGAAACCTTGCAACGTTTGGAAGCGGATATGAAAAAGCGCGAAGAAGAAACCAAAGCTCATTTGGCATTGGCTGAGGAAAATGCGGCTGGAGAAGTGGCAGTGAAAACTGCTGAGTTGACTATGGCAACGGTGAGAAAATTGTTGCAAAAAGAATTAGATGATAAAGCGCAAGGCAAACTGATAGACGAAGCAATTAAAGAATTAGAAAAAGCGGCATAATCGCCGCTTTTTTTGAAGATAAATTTTATTATTGACAAAATGATATAAAAGTGATTTTATTTCAGCAGTTAACTCAATTATTAATTAAATTTTAGAATTATGAATATTTTTTTAATGTGTTGCATCTGGATTCCGGTGCTAGTTGTGGGTGTATCCCTTTTTGTGAATTATTTCGATATGGGTGACCCCGTGCCTCCGCAACTATGTATATTATTACTAGTTGAATTAGTTGTGGCAATTATTGCCACCGCTAAGTATCTTCCATTATTGCCAGCAGCCATCACAAACATTGTGATTATGATATTATATTGGCTAGATTTAGAAGTACTCTCAAAATTTTTTTTACTTTTCATTAAAAACGTGATGTACTTTCTTAAAAGTAAATGGTTTGTATGTATTGCTGTTGTCATTCTTAGCTTGATCGGCTTTGGCATAAGGAAATCTTTTGTCAAGGTTGACCCGGGGGAAAGGGCTATCAAGCGCACCTTCGCTAAGATTGAACCTCAAACCTATGGTCCCGGATTGGTATGGTATATACCATTTTCTAAAGCTTGGGGCAATGAGGTGATAAAGGTTTCCACCCGTCCGCAACGGTTCGCCTACGAGAATGTAGCAGTCCGAACCAAAGAGTTGCAACAAGTAACTCTTGATTGTTCAATATTACTACAACTAACCCCCGACAGTATCCATGTCTTGTATGACAAATATACAGGCTATCAAGCCTATGAAGAAAATGTCATTAGAGATATGGTGCAATCAACAATGTTGGCTTTGGCGAGCCAAATGTCATTTTGGAGTTTCGCCGAAGAGACAAACAATTTGATGACTGATGCCGTCAAATATATTGTCTCCGACCAACTTATGGCCGAGAATCTGGTCAGAGTTGAGACTTTCCGCTTAAAAGGCTTCCATGCCTCTCCGGAAGTTGAAGCCCTGATTGACCAAACGGCACAAGCTCGACAAGGTATCGAGCTTGAAAAAGCCAAGGTTGAGAAAGCCAAAGTTGAGACCGAGCGAGTGAAGCAAGAAGCCTTGCAGACCTATGAACGTATGGCCGCCGTGGCCAAAGCCAACGGCATCGATGTTCAAATAAAGGCCGAGGCCTTACGCAATCCCTTCGTAGCTCAGTACGAAGTGGCCAAGGCATTGCAAAACTGGAAAGGCGAGGTTACATTGCCTAGTACATTGGCAATAATGGAACAAGCCTCAAATGGTGGAGGCGGAACCTCTATATTCCCGATAGTGCCAATAACAACAGGAAAGTAAACCTCTAAAAAGAGCCCGACGCAAAGTCGAGCTCTTTTTTAGTTGAGAAAGTTTATAATTCCAGACAAGGTGTTTTGGGGTTATAGTTATTGGAGTTAGTTGTATTTGTTTTAGGAATTTGAACTCTAGGAAGATTAGATGGTTGCCACCTAAGCAGTTTTCTTCCTAATTCTCCCAATTGTGTAGGTTCACTCCCTCCTTTATAGATTTCGTCGGGGTGAATAAGAAAATATAGATTTTTACCGGTAATACTCATAAAAGAATTTCCTTGAAGCTTTGCCTGATTCTGTTGTTCTTCTAGCCTTTTAGGGGTAATTTTAGATAATGAATCTCGCAAATCTTCAGGGATAGTGTGAAGGTCAAATTCGCCATTAGTTGCGGTTATGGGAATGAAGTGAGAAGGTGGTTTATTGTATCCATTTCCAGCTTCTTTCTGAGAGGCTGTTTGGCTGTATAACCAAAAGGTTGTGCTTAGAACTTGTACCTCATTATTACCGGGGATGACAATAACATCATTTGCTTTTTCGGTATTTTGGGATTGGGCGTTTCTATTTTTGATTATTGCTAATTCTTCCTGACTCAATCGGGTAGATGCTACTCCGATATATTTTGTTTCACCATTCAGAGTTGGACAAGGAACTATACTCATGCCGTTTTCAAATGTTTCAATTTCTTGACTTGTATCGCGTCGGAGAAATGTTTCCCATAATTGTTCTTCTTCTGGAGTATTTTTCCCATTATTGCCGGCTAATAAAAAAATGGTATCCCCCATTTGTTCTACTCTGCATTGGGTTTCGCCGTCAGAAATACACCATGTGCCGTCATTTTCATTGCTCATAATTTTTCTCCTTAAAAATTATCTAAATTGTAGCATAAATTTTGTCGAAAGTAAATAAAAAAAAATGTAAAACTAAGTAAAGTTAATTGATTATTTAGGATTTTTTGTTATGTTGGCGACAAGGTTTTACAATTTTGATTATAAAGGTGAAAGAAATGGAAACGGAAGTTATTGAAAATGCAGCAGAGACAGGCGGAAGTTCGATGTGGGATTTGGTTTGGTCAGCCGACAGTGTTACCAAAGTGGTGTTAATCGGATTGATTTTGGCATCAGTTTGGTCGTGGGCGATTATTTTTGAAAAAATGGGATTGTTGCGCCAATTAAAACAAAAAACCGCTAAATTTGAGGAGAGTTTTTGGTCAGGGGGATCGTTGGACAGATTGTATGATTCTTTGGGAGCATCGCCGAATGAGCCGATGGCTAATATGTTTATGGCAGCAATGAAAGAATGGAAACGCACCAATATTTTGAAAGCAAAGACCGATAGAGGGTTGCGCGGGGTGTCGTTGCAGCAGCGCATTGAAAAAGCGATGATGGTAACAATGGATAAGGATTTGGATTCTTTGGAAACACATTTGGGATTTTTAGCCTCGACCGGTTCGGTGGCACCTTTGGTCGGATTGTTCGGCACGGTTTGGGGTATTATTAACAGTTTTAATGCAATTGCTTTGACACAGAGCAACTCGTTGTCTGCAATGGCGCCGGGTATTGCAGAGGCATTGTTTACCACGGCTTTCGGATTGATTGCCGCGATTCCGGCTGTGGTTGCTTATAACAAGATTTCTTCGGATTTAGACAGGTATGCCAAGAAATTGGAAGCCTTTATGTCGGAATTTTCAACCATTATGTCGCGCGAGATTGATGATAGCGCAATCAGAGCAGATATGGCGGGAGAATAAGCCATGCAGGGCATAGAAGTTCGTCGTCGTTCTAAACGATTTCGTCTGAATTCAGATATCAATATCACCAATTTAATGGATGTGATGATGGTATTGTTGGTGGTGTTTATGGTAGCGGCACCGTTGATGACTTCGGGTATTGCGTTGGATTTGCCTAAAGTCGGGGGCAAAAATTTGACAGGAGAGGATACTTCAATTAATATCAGTGTTGATAAGGAAGGCTATTATTACATCGGAAAGACCGAAGTTCCGGCTGACAAGATTGTGGATAAAGTTAAGGCTATCAGAGCCGAAAATGATGAAGTTACGATTACCATTTCCGGCGATCAAGGGGCGGAATACGGAAGAGTTATCGGATTGATGGCCTTGTTAAAAGAAGCAGGATTTGAAAAGGTCGGATTAAAGACCGAACCTAAAGCTAACAGGAAAAAATAGAAGCAAATGAAATCGGGCTTAAAAAAATCAATAGCTTTGCATTTAGCGGTTTTGGCATTGTTTATGGTAAAACTGCCGATGTTTTGGTGGAATAAGACACCGGCAGGACAAGTTCCGATTATTGTTGATTTGCAAGATGTTAAGATATCCGAGATGACTAACTTGCCGCCTAAAGCAAAGTTTGGCGAAGAAGATAAAGCGGCTACGGTTGAAAAACGTAAGATAGAAGAAAATTATACCAAAGATGAACCGGCTCCGGTTAAAGAAGAAGTAAAGGAAGAACCTAAAAAGCCCGAACCAAAGGCGGAAGAAAAAGCTCCCGAAGAGCCGAAGAAGAGTTTTGTTGTTGCACCGCAACCGAAAAAGCCGCTGGCTCCAAAGCCTAAACCAAAGCCGGAAAAGAAACCGGAGAAAAAGCCTGAACCGAAAAAAGAACAACCTAAAAAATCGGAGCCGCAATTGGCTAATCCGTTGAAGAGTTTGTTGGCAAGTGTTGATAAACTGGCACAAGAGGCGGATCAGGCGGACAGTGCTACGATTAAAGAAGGCACTAAAGTTGCTAATATGGGAGTTGAGGGTGGCACAATCGGCTCGTATTTCAGTGAATTGTCGATATCAGAGATGGATGCTTTAGCTGGGCGTTTGCGCCAATGTTGGAATCTTGACCCAGGTGCAATGGGAATTGAGGATATGGTGATTGAAATTAAGGCTGCCCTGAACCAAAACGGCACCGTGCGGGCAGTAGAAGTGATGGATAAAAGCCGGTATAATACTGACGGACATTTCCGTTCAGTGGCTAATTCGGCGGTACGTGCAGTGCATATTTGTGAGCCGGTTTATAAAGAGATTTTGGCGGAAAAATATGCCGACAGATATGACAAATGGCAAGTTTTGCGCCTAAGATTTAATCCGATTGATAAGTCGATAAGGTAATTAAAAAAAACTTCGGATGACTTTGGTGTCAATCCGAAGTTTTTTTAGTTCAGAGTTATTCTGGAATTTCTCCCAAAAGCTCTTTGATTTTTTTCTCATAGTACGATGGATTAAACCGCTTATGTTTTTGAGCATAAACCTTGATGAGAGGATTCCTCGTTTTTTCAGGCAGCAGCCAAAGCATCCACGGCTCATCGAGTTCCAAACCGCTTTTAACAAACGCGGTGATAACTTTTGTTCTTGACGGTTCCGGCAACTCAAACAGTTGCTTTTTGTAGGGGCAGCTCATATTCCAACAGTTGAACAAATCCCACTTCTTATTGGAATTAATTGCTGCCAAAAGAATTGTTGCCCTAGAATAATCCGGCAGTTTGAAAACCTCCTTAAGATGTCTACTGGTAGCCTTGCTACCTGCAAAATATGCTGACAGAGCTTTGGTGCGCAACGGCTCCTCGAGAGCAAGAAGCATTGTAAACTCATTTGTAGATATCTCGCTTGAAGCGAGGGCTTTGAGGTAATAGCCCTTCATTTTTCTTTGCAAAGGTTCCGGTAATTGGTTAAGCAATTCTGTTGCTCCCTCGAAGAAAAAGCCAAATCTCTCGCCGTATGCCTCAAGCAGTTTGGTTCGCCATGGTTCTTCAAAACCGCAAACAGCAGCCAGTTGTTCTGTGCTCCAGTTGTCAACAGCAGCTTTTTTGATGTTGTTGATCAGAATATCTGATCTGGTTGGTTCAGGCAACTCAAAGAGCAAAGCAAGTACTTCGGGAGCCCAATGATAGGACATCAGCAACGTTTTTCTTATCGGATCCGGCAGGGTGCAAACTCTGCGAAGGATGTTGTAAGAAATGTTACTTTTCTTGAAGTATGCTTTTAAGATTTCGTCGCGGGAGGATTCCGGAAAGTCAAAGACCAAAGACATTGATTCATCACTGATTGTGTCAATCTGGGTAAGACTAGCCAAAAAAATTTCTTTAATGGTTGCATCATTGCACGACTCAACTACTTTCTTCAAAGTGGCATCGCTCGGAACATGGTAATACCTTAAAAAGATTTCCTTGATTGTAGCTTGATCATAGTCCAAGATTTTGAGTTCTGCCGCCTCCGACAACTTATGATAATGACTTAGGTAGATTGTCAGAATTTCAACAGCTTGTTTCTGCGGAAGAGCAAAAATCTTCAACTGTGCCTCGTCGCAGAAACGATTGTATTCGTTATCGGCTAGGGTAATCAGCATTTCATGCCGCCACTCAACCGGTAGATTGAAAATCTCCAGTTGGACATAATAAGGAATACATCTAAGCATTTTTAAGCAGGCTTTGATTACATCTTTGCCGATGTCTTTGTGCCGGTGAAAAACCTGCAACATTACATCGTCGTCAAGGCTACATCTGGTCTTGATGTAGGTTAAAAGCTTTTCGGGCATAATGTCGGGCGGAAGTTCCAAAATAGCCATCTGGTCATTATTCGACAGAATTAAGCTATTACTCAAAGAAATTTCCATAACCAACAGCTTTTGATCCGGAGTTAATTTCATAATTTAAAAATTTTTAATAAAATAATTATAAATTGATTAACATAATTATAAATTGATTAACGTTATTCTATAAAATAATATTTTTTTGTCAATATGTCTTGTCAATTTAAATTGATTGGTGTTTGAATTTTGGGTTGTTTATGTTATGCGAAAAGATTTTTGCAGTAATTAAACGGGCTGTGTTGCGTCTGAGATTTAATCCGCGCTCTTAATCAGCCTTTCTCCGAGTTTTTTGTTGAGTGTTAACAGCATCCAAGGTTCCAAGCCGTTTTCAACAAATACGGTGATAATTTTTGCGGCTTTGTAATTGTTTCCGGTATTGAGGCTGCAAAAATTTTGCATTCGCGTATTGTTGGTGAAGAAAAAGATATAGCTTGATAAGTTTTGGCTTTTAATTTATTAATGTTGTCGGTTAATTAATTTTATAAGGAAGATATTTTATGAAAAAAATTATTGCTGTTTTTTTGTTGTTTTTAGCCGTTGTTGGTAAAAATTGTTATGCTGCCTCTTTTTTGACCGAAGATGAAATTCCCACCGGAGCCAAAATTCTGCCCCTTCCGCCACAGCCGACCGAAGCCGCTTTTTATAATGATTGGATGCGTTATGAGTGGGGAAAAACTATGCGCGACACAGAGCGCGGGCAACAGGCCAAAGCAGATGCGGTTCATACTTTAGAATATTTTTCCAAAATATATTCCGAACCTTTCGGCATGACCATTTCGCCGGAAAACACGCCGGAAATCTCGTCGCTTTTGGAGCGTTTGTTGGAAACTACTTTTTTGTGTAATAAAAAATCCAAAAGTCGTATTATGCGTGTCAGACCTTTTATGCAATTTAATGAGCCGACACCGGTGCCCGAAGATGAGGAAAAATTGCGCACCAATTCATCTTACCCGTCAGGGCATACTACTATGGGGTGGGCAATTGCGCTGGTTTTGGCCGAAATTAATCCTGACCGCCAAGATGAAATCTTGCAACGAGGGTTTGAGTATGGTGAAAGCCGAGTGATTGTCGGGTTTCACTATCAAAGCGATGTTGATCACGCCCGCATAATTACTTCGGCTCTTGTTAACCGGTTGCACTCTAATGACGATTTTATAGCGCACCTTAAAAAAGCTAAAGATGAATTTTTGAGTAAAAAAGTTACTCTCAACTGATTTATAAAGGGGAAGATCGAGTTATCTTCCCCTTTATTGTGAGGTATCAAGCGATAAACTATTTTAAGGAAGTTGCTTTTATAAAGAAAATTCCTTGTTTCATTATTTGAGTTTCGCTGGAAAGGTTTTTAGCCTCTTTGACTTTCCACGCAAGTTTCTTAAAATTTATTTTCAGAAAATGGTAAGAGTCTACCAGATAGCTTATAGGAAAATTTACTCTTTTAAAGACGGTCCAGTGGTCACCTGTTTGCGGAGTATCAACGCGGATAATGCAAGAGTGATTTTTCAGTCTTACCCAACGGTTTAAAAGATAAAATATTTGCGCAAAACTGAGAGGTTTTTTGCTTTTCAGCGAAGAAAGTTTTTTCCATTGTATCAAAATATTATGTTTTTCTTTCATGTATTTTTGGGCTAAGCGCAGATATCTTTCTTCTAACTGGCAGGTTGTGCCATGGTCAATAACTTGCGCTAACAGACCATTATCAAGCAAATATTTCATAAAATACCTGAAAAATTCTTCTTTTTGCGGGGCGGTTAATATTTTAATCGATGAACAAGCAAAGCCGGTTGCATTTATAACAGCATATATTCCGCAAAAATAATCCAGCGTTCCTTGATAAGCAATTTGAAATTTTTTTTGTGCCATGGAAAATCCTTAAAAAAAATTAGCATATTTATTAAGCATAGTTTATCAATGGGGTTTGTTTTGTGCAAGCATTCCGTGATGATTATTAAATCGTTTGTTAGCATTAATTGCCCAAGGCTTATTTTAATGTCAGTAAAAAGAATGAAAATTTTTAAGCCCGAAAACGCAAAAAGGCAATAAATGTTGGATTAAAGAAAAAAGTTCTTGATTTGTGAGATTAAATGTTTTATAAGCATTGCAGTTTGATAGGGGTATAGCTCAGTTGGTAGAGCATCGGTCTCCAAAACCGAGGGTCGTGAGTTCGAATCTTACTGCCCCTGCCA